>OGJG01001026.1_pt1 | contig 14279 bp, 9 predicted proteins | sample 1572011 | NCBI WGS metagenome assembly OGJG01 (sample SAMEA2582115, study PRJEB24529) | metagenome | biome: Human gut stool | place: China | collected 2011
TGCCCAGGCATATTTTCTTAAAAAAGAACGAGCGTAGAAGGTACTAGGAAGTTGATCAAAATCATCTGCCTCCATAGCTTCTAGAAAATGCAACTGAATTTCAGTTTTTTCCTGCAATTCTTCTAAACTCAATCCTTGGTTAATTCTAGCTAAACGCAGAACCTCACCAATTGTTTTTTTTCTCATACTTACCACTCCTTCTTTCTAGTGTTCTTGCCTTATTTAGGCTGGAAAAATTGTAAAATCAACTAGATCACCATCATCAATCAAACGATGTCCAGCTTCTAGAACATCCTCCAAAGTAATTTCCTGTAAAATTTTTGGAAAATCAAAAATTGTTTCTCCGCGATCCATCGGATCGTATTGAGTTGCAATAAATTCCAAAGAGTTCATGCTACTGAAAAACTCCCCAAACATCTCACTCTTAACAAGATCTAAATGTTCCTCTGTAATATCCGTATCACTACTAAACTGACGAATCGCTTTACGAAATTGATGCGACAGAGAAACAGGCTCTTTGGTGTCCATTGTCAATATCACAAAATGAAAGCGACTGTTGACTTCAGCCTCAAGTGACAATGACGCATCTAACTTCCCAGTCTCATATAACCTTTGAAAACGGTCAGAAGTCCAACCAAACATCATCGAAAATAGTAATTTCAACATCAATTTATAACGAAATTTTTCCTCTTCCTTAATGATATCATTTCCTCGAATTCCAATTGCCAACTTAGGAGTAGCAACTTCCATTCTACAAGATTGATTCAATTTTACTTCATTTTTTTCTACAGGAAAACGTTCTAACTCCACAGATGGATGAGGAGGAACTAGATCATATTTCTTTACTACTTGCAATACTTCATCAACATCAAAGTTTCCGATCACTAATAAGTGCATTTGAGAGGGATGATAGAATAGATCAAAGTTTTCACGGAGATTATCTATTGTAATGTCAGAAATAGACTCCCTAGTCCCAGCAATATCATCTGCTAACGGTGTTCCAGGATATAAATTTTCTAAAGCACCAAAAAATAATCGATAGTCTGGACTATCTTGGTACATTCCAATCTCTTGTTGAATGATTTCTCTTTCCTTAGATACAGATTTTTCTGTAAAGGAAGCCTTTGAAACCATCTCCAATAACAATTGAATATTTTCAGGGACTTTTGAAGTTGTTGAGAAAAGATAACTTGTCTTTGTAAAGCTTGTAAAGGCATTACTTTCCGATCCTAAATGAACGAATTTTTTTAAATAATCTTGACCATTTTCATCTTCAAATACTTTGTGTTCTAGAAAATGAGCAATTCCTGCAGGATATTGTCTTTCATCACCATTCACTAGAATTCGTGTATCCACTGAGCCAAACTTAGTTGTGATTATTCCATAGGTTTCATAATAATCTTCTTTGGGAATTAAATGAATAGTCAACCCATTTGACAAGCGTGTAAAGTAAACTTGCTCACCAACTGATTCATAATATTTTTCTTTAATTTTCAATCTTTACACTACTTTCCTTCCATAAAATAAACAGACTGTAAATTAATTGTTTTTGCCGTCTCAATAATTTCTTCTTTACTAACCTTATTGATAGATTCTAACCACTCTTCTAGAGAAAGAACCTTCTTTCCAAGCATCGTTTTCAGATATTCCCTTTCAATCAAGGTATTTTGCCGATCCTGTGCTAATAAGGTCGTATTTATCAACATTTCTTTTGTCAATTGAAGCTCTGACTCTGTAAACTTGCCTCGTTTTAAATCATTCAACTGTTTCATAATCAAAGTCATTACTTTGGTACGAGATCCCTTATCAATGCCTGCAAAAACTCTCATAAAGCCTGTAAAAATATCAAAATGGCTAGAGATGGTATAAGCAAGACCTTCTTTCTCACGAATTACTTGAAAAAGTCTTGAATGCGAGAAAGCTCCCAGCATCCCATTTAATACAACTAGTGGGATATGGAGAGATTCTCCATACTGGGTAGAAAAATGATAACCTAATTCTAAAATAGATTGTTGATTTTGTTTTTGCTCTAACTTTTCTCTAACAACATTTGTAAAAGGTTGTTGATAGTTGACAGACAAATTGTTATCACGTGGCTTGAATTCAAACTGGTTCACTCGATCCACAATAGCGACCTCATTAAAATCGCCTATGAAAAAGAAGTCAATGTTATCTAATTGGAGCATCTGATGAAACTGTTCAAGAGAACTTTGAGCTGTCTCTTGTCTCACTAAATCAACTTTCCCCAATCTTGACATCCCGATTGTTTCGTCTTCAAAAAATAGTTGATTCAATTGCCCATGTGCATAATAATAAGGCTCTTCAATTTCTGACTCCAAATCGGAAATCGTATTTTTCTTTTCAACGTCAAATGTATCACTGTCAAAGTGATCTTCTACTACCAAAGGTGAAAAGAAGATAGTTTCTATAATGTCCAAAACCTCATCAGTAAGAACATTTTTCTTGCTCAAAAAATCATCGCGCACAAAGGAAATATTCAAATCAACATAATGAACACGCCCCCTCTTAGAGACTGAGGTTGACAATTCTACCCCGTATAGACTCGCTAATTTTTCACGGAATAATTGTGAAGTTGGATATTTTTGATTTGCAGTTTCCATCATACAGGCTACTAAAACACGCGCAGCCACGGTATTTTCATCTAATGGCGATGAAAAACGGACCTTAATTTTATTGGTTTTAAATTTTTTTGATTGAAGAAAGTGAAGATTCACGCCCTTTACTAATTCCATTTTCATCCTCGTTCTACTCAATAGTAACTTTCATTATAACACGAAATCACACTAAAATCCTAATTCAAACTGTGAAAAAGCTCCTCAAATCACTCAACATTCTCTACCCTAGAAAAACTAAAAATATGGTATAATAACACGCAAAGAGGTGAACTATGAATTACAAATTATTTGATGACTTTATTACATTACAAGCAATCTTAAAAGAACTCGGTATTATACAGAGTGGTGGTGCAATCAAAGCCTTTCTTCAAGAAAAAGAAGTCTTTGTTAATGGTGAATTAGAACAACGGAGAGGCCGTAAACTTCGTGTCAATGATCAAATTGACATTCCTGAACTGAGCATGACTATCACCATTCTTGAACCTTCTCAAGAAGAAATAGAAGAGCATCTTAAAGAGAAGGAAGAAAAGGAACGTGTTGCTAAACTTGTCAAGCAACTCAATCAACAACAAAAGAAACAACCGACAAAGACTAACAAAAAAGAAAAAGCAATTCGCTTTCCTGGTATCTCCTAATGTGGTTAAAACAGTTATCCATTCAACATTTTCGTAATTATCAAGAACTAGAAGTCGAGTTTCATCCTGGATTAAATATTTTCCTAGGTCAAAATGCTCAAGGAAAGACCAATATTCTCGAATCAATTTATTTTCTAGCTTTAACCAGAAGTCATCGAACACGAAATGATAGAGATCTCATCTATTTTGAATCCACCGATTTTAAAGTTTCTGGTCAATTGCAAAGAGAAACTGGTCCCCTTCCATTAGAAATTTCCTTGACACCAAAAGGTCGGATAACTAAGGTAAATCATTTGAAACAAGCCAAATTATCGAACTATATTGGCCATATGAATGTTGTCCTTTTCGCACCCGAAGATTTGCAACTGATCAAAGGATCACCTGCAGGGCGTCGAAAGTTTATTGACATTGAATTAGGTCAGATGAAACCTCTCTATTTATCCGACTTATCTCAATACAACCATGTACTGAAACAAAGAAATAGTTACCTAAAAAATTCGGAAAAAATTGATGCTACATTTTTGGAAGTCTTAGATTCACAACTAGCTAGTTTTGGAAGTCGCGTCATCTATCATCGGCTTGAGTTTATTAAAAAATTAGAAGCTAAAGCAAAAGAAAAACATACTCGACTTTCTGACAACAAAGAAGACCTATCAATTCAATATCAGTCAACTGTTTTTTCTGAAGATGGAAATGATATAGAAGAGCAGTTTCTCTCTATGTTGGAAAAAAACCGTCAGAAGGATATTTTTAGGAAAACAACAAGTATTGGGCCTCACAGGGATGATTTGGCATTTTTTATCAATAATATGAATGCTACCTTTGGTAGTCAAGGCCAGCATCGAAGTGTTGTTCTCTCTCTAAAATTAGCAGAAATTGAATTAATGGAAGAAATCACAAGAGAAAAGCCGATTTTACTACTTGACGATGTCATGAGCGAACTTGACAATTATCGTCAACTTCAACTACTTGAAACCATCTCTAATAATATTCAAACATTTATTACAACGACCACTCTCGATCATTTAAAAGAACTACCTGAAGAGTTGAAAATTTTCACTGTTCAAGCCGGTCATATCAAAACAGCATCTTGACAATACCGTCAAGATGCTGTTATTTTTGTTTACAAATGTGTAAATTTATTGTGCTGAGTAGTTAGGCGCCTCGTTTGTAATTTGCACATCATGAGGATGGCTTTCTTTCAATCCGGCACCGCTCATTTCGACAAATTGTGCATGATCATGTAAATCTTGAATGGTTGCTGCACCAACATAACCCATACCTGAACGGATACCACCGATCATTTGGAAGACCATATCTGCTACAGATCCTTTATAAGCAACGCGTCCTTCAATTCCTTCAGGGACCAATTTATTGGCTTCATTGACAGATCCTTGGAAGTAACGGTCGCTAGAACCTTTCTTCATTGCTGCAATAGATCCCATACCACGGTATGTTTTAAATTTACGACCTTGGAAGATTTCTGTTTCACCTGGTGCTTCATCTGTACCTGCAAGCATTGAGCCAAGCATAACCGCATTTCCACCAGCTGCGAGTGCTTTGACAATATCTCCTGAATACTTGATACCACCATCAGCAATGATCGTTTTTCCATATTCACGAGCTACAGCGGCTGCATCATAAATGGCAGTCACTTGAGGAACACCAACCCCTGCAACAACACGAGTTGTACAGATTGATCCTGGACCAATTCCGACCTTAACTACGTCTACCCCTGCATCAAATAATGCACGAGCACCTTCAGCGGTTGCAATATTTCCTGCAATCAAGGTACGATCTGGGAAGTGAGCACGAATTTCTGCAATCTTACGAAGAACACCCGCAGAATGTCCATGAGCAGTATCGATGACAATTGCGTCTGCACCAGCTTCAAAAAGAGCTTCTGCACGTTCAAAAGTATCTGAAGTAACCCCTACGGCACCAGCTACAAGCAAACGACCAAATTCATCCTTAGCCGCATTTGGGAACTCAATAACTTTTTCAATATCTTTGATTGTAATCAAGCCAGAAAGACGACCATTTTCATCTACCAATGGTAATTTTTCAATACGGTGCTCTTGTAGAATGCGTTCAGCTGTTTCCAAATCAGTTCCAACCGGTGCAGTCACCAAATTTTCACTCGTCATATGATTTGAAATGGGTTGATTGTAATCAGAAATAAAACGCAAATCCCGGTTTGTAAGGATACCAACTAATTTACGATTTTCAAGTGTTTCAACAACAGGAACACCACTGATTCGGTATCGTCCCATCAACTCATCTGCTTCTGCAATTGTATGAGACGGAGTCAAATAGAACGGATCAATGATAACCCCATTTTCAGAGCGTTTTACTTTGCGTACTTCATCTGCCTGTTGCTCAATTGACATGTTTTTATGGATCACACCAAGTCCACCCGCACGTGCCATAGCAATTGCCATTTGACTTTCAGTCACCGTATCCATAGCAGCAGTAATGATTGGGATATTCAAGCGTAAATTACTTGCTAATTGTGTACTTAAATCTGCATCATTAGGCAATACGTGACTTTCTGCTGGAATCAAAAGCACGTCATCGAATGTAAACCCTTTTTTTAAAAACTTTGTGTCCCAATTAGACATTAGCTGGATCCTCTTTTCTTTTTATTTGAGCAAGGCTCGAATTTTTATTGTTAATATCATACCATTCTATGGCAATTTGTCAATCATTTATTGGTAAATTATCAATGAACAGTAAGAAATGTTCGCTTTTAATGAAGTCGTTTTATTTTTTAAAATAGGTAATTCCCATCGCAGATTTTACTTCATCCAGTGTTTGAGCTGCTACATTTCGAGCGCGCTCACTTCCTTTTTCAAGAATAGAGTAGACTTCGCCCATATCCTTTGCAAACTCAAGACGTCTTTCACGAATCGGTCTTAATTCACGATCTAAAATTTCTAAAAGATATCGTTTGGTCTTTACATCACCAAGTCCACCACGTTGATAATGTTCTTTCATTTCTGCAATTTCAGCTGCATCTTCTGGACGGCCAAATACATCCAGGTAATGAAATACCATATTGCCTTCGATTTTTCCTGGATCCTCTACTTTAATATGATCAGGATCAGTATACATACTCATCACTTTTTTCTTTAAAGTATCTGCATCATCAGCTAGGTAAATGCCATTATTCAACGATTTAGACATTTTAGCATTTCCGTCTAAACCAGGTAAGCGCCCTGCTGCTTCGTTTTCAGGATAAATCCCTTCCGGTTCCACCAAAGTATCTGTGTTGTATGCATGATTAAAGGAACGAACAATCTCACGAGTTTGTTCAATCATTGGCTTTTGGTCATTTCCTACCGGAACAAAATTCGCTTTAAATGCCGTAATATCGGCTGCTTGCGAAATAGGGTATACCAAAAATCCTGTAGGTATACTCTCACCAAAACCTTTTTGAGAAATCTCGGTTTTTACAGTTGGGTTTCTTTCAAGTCGCGCCAAAGATACTAGATTCATGTAATACATGGTCAATTCCGCTAATTCAGGAATCTGACTTTGAATGAAAATCGTAACTTTTTCAGGATCTAGTCCAGCTGCCAGATAATCCAAAGCAACATTACCAATAGATTCTACAATCGTTTTTGGATCTTTTGCATGGTCTGTCAAAGCTTGCTGGTCTGCTAGGAAAACAAACATATTATACTCGTCTTTATTTTGTAGCAAGACGCGATTTTTTAAAGAACCTACATAGTGGCCAATATGGAGTTTTCCTGTCGGTCTATCTCCTGTCAGAATGATGGGTTTTGTCATACTCTTCTCCTTAATCGTTATCCCTATCATTATAGCACTTTCTAGTTGAAAATGTTAGTCTATCCTCTATGTTTGTAAGGAATTAACACTTTACTAAACTGTCAATTTCGTTTACATCATTGTAAAAACAAATTGACAGTAAAAAAGTTGAATTTTCCCCTATTTTCTAGTAAAATGAAGACATTATAGAAAGAGGAGAAAATCATTGCTTACAGTATCAGACGTCTCACTACGTTTTAGTGATCGAAAATTGTTTGACGATGTCAATATCAACTTTACAGAAGGAAATACATACGGTCTTATCGGTGCCAACGGTGCTGGAAAGTCAACCTTTTTAAAAATTTTAGCTGGAGATATTGAACCAACAACTGGTCATATTTCTCTTGGCCCTGATGAACGTTTGTCTGTTTTGCGTCAAAATCACTTTGACTACGAAGACGAACGGGTCATTGATGTTGTCATTATGGGAAATGAAAAGCTCTACAACATTATGAAAGAGAAAGATGCTATCTACATGAAAGAAGATTTCTCTGATGAAGATGGTGTCCGTGCAGCTGAACTTGAAGGTGAATTTGCCGAACTCGGTGGATGGGAAGCAGAAAGTGAAGCATCTCAATTGCTTCAACATCTAAATATTTCAGAAGACCTTCATTATCAAACTATGAGCGAGTTAGCCAATGGGGATAAAGTGAAAGTTCTCCTAGCTAAGGCACTTTTTGGTAAACCAGATGTTCTTCTTTTGGACGAGCCGACCAACGGATTGGATATCCAATCCATTACCTGGTTAGAAGATTTTCTGATTGATTTTGAAAATACAGTTATAGTTGTATCCCATGACCGCCACTTTTTGAATAAAGTCTGCACTCATATGGCGGATCTCGACTTTGGAAAAATCAAACTTTACGTCGGAAACTATGATTTCTGGAAAGAATCTTCTGAACTTGCAGCAAAATTACAAGCAGATAGAAATGCAAAAGCTGAAGAAAAAATTAAACAATTACAAGAGTTTGTCGCACGTTTCTCAGCCAACGCTTCAAAATCAAAACAAGCAACTTCGCGTAAAAAAATGCTTGACAAGATTGAACTTGAAGAAATTGTTCCATCTAGTCGGAAGTACCCATTTATCAACTTTAAAGCAGAACGCGAAATTGGTAACGATCTCTTGACAGTTGAAAATCTTTCTGTCAAGATTGATGGAGAAACCATCCTTGACAATATCAGCTTTATCTTACGTCCTGGTGACAAAACCGCCCTTATCGGACAGAACGATATTCAAACAACCGCTTTGATCCGTGCATTGATGGATGATATTGAATATGAAGGAACTGTCAAGTGGGGAGTTACAACTAGTCGATCTTATCTACCAAAAGACAACAGCCGGGATTTTGCAGGTGGTGAAAGTATTCTTGATTGGCTTCGTCAATTTGCAAGTAAAGAAGAAGATGACAATACTTTCCTTCGTGGTTTCTTAGGACGTATGCTCTTTTCGGGTGACGAAGTTAACAAGTCTGTCAACGTCTTGTCAGGGGGAGAAAAAGTTCGTGTCATGTTGTCTAAATTGATGCTCCTCAAGTCAAATGTTCTTGTACTGGATGATCCAACCAATCACTTGGATTTGGAGTCTATTTCAAGTTTGAATGATGGATTGAAGAATTTTAAAGAATCGATTATCTTTGCCAGCCATGACCACGAATTCATTCAAACACTCGCCAACCATATTATCGTTCTTTCAAAAAACGGCGTAATCGATCGTATTGATGAAACCTATGATGAGTTTCTTGAAAATGAAGAAGTTCAAGCAAAAGTGAAAGAACTTTGGAGTCAATCATAAAAATAAAGAGCCCTGAAATAATGATTTCAGGCTCTTTCAGTAGAAATATATGAATAAAACAAAGCTAAAAACATCCCTTTTTATAGTATCTTCTTTCCTGATTCCAGCTATCATAATGTTCTTTATTTACCTTTCACAAGGAATCTACTGGAACAGTGATACATCCCCATTGTTAGGAGATGGTTATCATCAGTATGTCATTTTTGATACCACACTTCGAAATATTTTACATGGGACAGATAGCCTATTTTACAGTTTTCAAAGTGGACTAGGTATTAATTTCTATGCACTCAGTAGCTATTATCTAGGAAGTTTCTTTTCTCCTCTTGTATACTTCTTTAATGTACAATCCATGCCGGATGCTGTTTACCTCATCACTCTTCTTAAATTTGGAGCTATTGGCTTAAGCACTTATATTAGTTTACATGGAATGTTTTCTAAAATTCCTAGATCCCTGGTTCTTACCCTTTCAACCTCATTTGCTCTTATGAGCTTTGCTATCAGCCAAATTGAAATCAAAACTTGGCTAGATGTTTTTATCCTAGCACCATTAATTCTCTATGGATTCAAAAAACTCATTTACAATGAGGGAGAGATTCTCTACTTTATCAGCTTAACCAGCTTGTTTATCCAAAATTATTATTTTGGGTTTATGATGTCTATTTTTCTCATTTTATGGTACTTGACACAACTGTCATGGAACATCAAAAAAATTGGAAAACGGTTCTTTCATTTTGTGATTGTATCTCTTTTATCAGTTATAACAAGTCTTGTGATGTTATATCCTACCTTCTTAGATTTACGCACTCATGGAGAAAGTTTTTCAAAGGTTGACAGTATCTTTACAGAAAAAAGTTGGTATCTTGACGTATTTGCAAAAAATTTCATTGGAAGTTTTGACACTACTAAATATGGATCAATTCCAATGATCTACGTGGGATTATTTCCACTTCTATTAGCGATCACCTTTTTCTTTGTAAAGTCGATCAAGTTTCACGTGAAACTTTCTTACTTTATACTCTTGACCATTCTTATTTTGAGTTTTCGTTTTCAATTATTAGATCTCCTTTGGCAAGGTATGCACGCGCCAAATATGTTTCTTCATCGATACTCTTGGATCTTTTCTTTGACGATTATTCTGATGGCAGGAGAAGTACTAAATCGAATAGAGGAGATCACTTGGATTCGTTTTAGTCTTGCTAATTTCCTCCTCATTCTAGGATTTGGAGCAACTGTCCTTTACAGCAATCACTATAAATTTTTAGATGCAGTCAATTTCATTGTTACTTTTGAATTTTTAATTGCTTTCTATTTGGTCTGTTTAGGATTTATCCTAAAAAAAATACCGCCTAGACTTTTCTATCTTTCGATCCTTTTTTTCTCCATCTTTGAATTATCGGTGAATAGTTATTATCAAATGGAAGGAATTGCGAATGAATGGGTCTTTGCTTCTCGGTCATCCTACGAACGCGACTTAAAAGCCATCCAATCCTTAGTAAGAAGGAAGACAGACTCAAATTATCGGACTGAGATTCTACAGCCACAAACGGGCAATGATAGTATGAAGTATGGTTATAATGGAATTTCTCAATTTTCATCTGTACGAAATACGGATGCTAGCTCGACATTGGACAAACTTGGATTTAAATCTGAAGGAACCAACCTCAATCTTCGATACCAAAACAATTCTATTTTAATGGATAGTCTATTTGGTGTTCGCTATAATTTAAGCCAACAACCTGTTCAAAAATTTGGATTTAAAGAGATTGCAACCAAAAATGGAGTCTCACTTTCAGAGAACGAATATGCCTTACCAATCGCCTTTTTGTCAGCAAAAACTTATAAAAATGCTTCCTTTACAAATTTAACACTGGATAATCAAACACGATTCATCCATCAAATCACGGATGAAAAATATAAATTTTATAAGAAATTAAATATTCTGTCGCACACTTCACAAAATACTACATCTTCGTTGCAAACTGCAAAAATTGAAGAAGATAGTCATCTATCCTACGCAAGTATTCAATATGAAGTAATGGTTCCTGCCCATAGCCAACTATATGTCAATGTTCCAAATTTACAATTTTCAAATGATGATCGGAAAGAGATTGAAATCAGCTACAATGGACAGAACCAACGCTATACTATTGATAACGCCTTTCCATTCTTTTCGATTGGCCATTTTGACACAGAGGAAACAGTTACTATTCGTATGAGTTTTCCAGAAAATTCGACAGTCTCTTTTGATACACCAGAATTTTTTGCTCTGGATCTTGACCAATACACACAAGCTATCGCTAGCATTCGTCAGCAAGAAGTTGCTATTCACAAAAAGAAAAACAAATTGGTAGCAGCCTATAACGCAAATAGAGACACTACCCTTATTTTTACACTCCCTTATGATAAAGGCTGGTCAGCTAAACAAAATGGAAAGCCTATCCAAATTCATCGCATCCAGAAAGGATTGATGGGAGTTCGTGTTTCAAAAGGATCCGGAACAGTCACCTTAACATTTGTTCCCCAAGGTTTCATTGAAGGACTCATTGCCTTTTTCGTTGGAATCATTCTCTTCTTCCTCTACGAATGGAGACAAATAAAAAGACGAAAAAGTTAAGGAATCTAACCATCGGTTCACTTATAAATAAAAGGCTAGGATAGTCATTATCCTAGCCTTTTCAAAACAAAAAAACACCCAAATGGGTGCTATACTAGCTCCGCCAGTAGGACTCGAACCTACGACATCATGATTAACAGTCATGCGCTACTACCAACTGAGCTATGGCGGAATGAGATATAGTCCGTACGGGATTCGAACCCGTGTTACCGCCGTGAAAAGGCGGTGTCTTAACCCCTTGACCAACGGACCATATATTCATTAACAGAACATATCCCATTATATCAAAATTTAACTAATTGTCAAGCACTAAATTCTAAATTTTGCTCTTCAATTAATTTTTTGGCACGTTTGATATTGCTTCTTGAGATTGGACAAGAATACCCTTCTTTCAACAGCAGCTGTTTCTTTTTCTTATCCATTCCAATGATCATACTTCTATTCACGATAAAAGATTGATGGGGACTGAAATATCTCTCCTCCACATCTTTCTCCAAGACATCTGATAAACTTCCCGCAATTTCTTTTTGAAAATTTTTCCCAACTAAGTTTAATTTATAAGCCGAACCAACAGTTTCAATATAAAGAATATCCTTAAATGGAATTTTTATCTTTTTATCCTTAAAGTCATACTCAAAATAATCTGTCAAATCATCATTTCCAATTTGAATAGTTGTCAAGTACTCAATACACTCCTTAATTTTTAATCTAAATAAATCTTCATTCAAATTTTTATCAATAAAATCTAAGGCAGATACTTTATAACGATAGGTAATCGAAGCGAATTCTGATTTTGTAGTAATAAAAACAATAATGGCATAAGGATTTGCTTCTCGTATTTTTTGAGCAATTTCTAGCCCACAATACTCATTGTCTTGGATATGAATATCTAGAAAATATAATTGGTGGATATCCGAATGCTGGATATAATTTTCAAATTCCGAAATTTTACCGGTAGAAATCACTTCAAGTTTAATTTCTAATTCCTTAGCAATTTCTGCAATATGTTTTTCTACCCGTATCTGTTGAGAGAGCTCATCTTCTAATAAAAAAATCTTCATTCTTGTTCGTATCCTCCAATCTTCAAAACTTGTAAAAAACGATTTCCTTGCAATTCCGTTTCTAAAAACATCGTTCCATAATTTGCTAAGATTTTTCTCACATTATTTAATCCTAGTCCTCTGTTTTCTCCTTTTGTCGAATACCCTTCTTCATATATTTTTCTTATATCAAAAGTGATTTCGTTTGTCGTATTATGAATCACTAAGTAAACAATTTTTGAAATGGAGAAAATAGCAATATGAACCTTCTTTTCTTCTGCTTCTTTTGAAGCTTCCAAAGCATTCGTCACTAGAATCCCAACAATTCTCACGATATCCAATAAATCGACTGGTAGTTGCTCAATTGGTTCACTTGTTTCAAAGGTCATTTCTACCCCAGCATCTCTTGCATCCAACCAACCTCGAATCAAAATACTTCGTAAAGCAGAATCTTTGATATTGACCAAGTTGAATCCTGATAATGCTTCTGTATTGATCTCTTTATAACCTTTTTCCAATACTTCTCTATGGATTCTCTGTATTTCTGGAATATTTTCTTCCTCAATAGCTAATGACATAGAAATAACTAAATTTCCCAAATCATGACGAAATCCCCTAACAATAGAATAGAGACTTTGAATTTCAGCCATATACCGACTCATTTGTTGCTCAGAAAATTCTTTATACTCCAGTTCTAAATTTTTACGATACTGATCTCGCTCGATTTTCATATGGAATAAGCTGACTACAAAAGAGAAAAAACAAATCGTTGCCAACATACTCCCAAAATTTTTAAATTGCGCTTGTTCACTAATCCATAAAGCAAAATTGATCACTACAAATATAGCAAAATAGACAGAAATCAATATCTTTAAATACTTTTCAAATTCTTCTTCATAAAAAGGAGTGAAATCAAATTCAAATAAGTCAATTAACTTCAAAATGATTCCTAAAGAAAGCAAACGAATACACATATTGTAGACAATCGAGTAAGCTGCTACTAAAGCATCTCCCAACACTGAAGAGACAATTATCGTCAGAAAAGTTGCTGTTCCTTCAACCGCTAAATAAGTAAAAAAAGAATAAAAAATGGCGCACAAGCGATTCGTCCGATTGGCATAATGATAATAAGGGTATAAATAAACCGGCCACAAGAGCATATTCAAATCGGAAAGTTGAATATTTGAAAATAAAGTCACATCTAAAAATACTAAGAGACTTTCAAAAAGAAGAACAAAGGTGCTCAGCAGAAAGATAAATGCAAATTGATGTTCCTGATAGATTTTTTCGTCCACTAACGCAAACGTCAGAACAATGATCCCTCCCAAGAGAAAAGACAAGATTAATGACTGAATCACACAAACTCTCCCACTTTGTTTTTTCTATTTTATTATACTCTAGTATTATTATAAAAAAATAAAATTTTATATACAAAAAATTATAATATAAAATAGCCTAAAATTAAAGGGAATAGGTAAAATTGTAATGTTTTTAATGTTTTTGTTACATGAATGAAAACTATTTTACACAATTTATATAATCTACACTTTGCACTATATAGGGATTATTAGTCCTTTTTTAAAATATTCCTAATAAATCATTTCATTACTATTTGTCTATAGTGAAGTATACAAAAATTAATAGATAATGAAAATTTATACATTTTTTACAAAAAGAAAAGACACAGTAAAAACTGCATCTTTCATTTGATCCCAGCAGGATTCGAAC
>OGJG01001078.1_pt1 | contig 13555 bp, 10 predicted proteins | sample 1572011 | NCBI WGS metagenome assembly OGJG01 (sample SAMEA2582115, study PRJEB24529) | metagenome | biome: Human gut stool | place: China | collected 2011
TGAGGGCATTCATCAAAGGACATCATGATGTCGCTTCCTAGATTGTTTTGGATGGAGATGGCCTTTTCTGGAGAGAGGAACATCTTCGAGCCGTTGAGGTGGTTTTTAAAGGTTACCCCTTCTTCGGTGATGTTGCGGGTATCCGCCAATGAATAGACCTGGAAGCCTCCACTATCTGTCAAAATCGGCTGGTCCCAGTTCATGAACTGGTGCAGTCCTCCTGCTTTTGCGACCAAGTCGTCCCCGGGACGAAGCCAGAGATGGTAGGTGTTGGCCAAGATAATGCCGGAGCCCATTTCCTTGAGTTCTTCTGGCGATTGGGTCTTAACGGTTGCCTGAGTCCCTACAGGCATAAACATTGGGGTCGGGAAGGTCCCGTGAGGGGTGATAATTTCTCCCAGACGAGCACCTGTATGCTTTTCTTTTTTGATTAATCGATATTGAATCGGTGAATCTGTCATGGTTACCTCCGTACTGGGAAAAACAGTCCCAGCCTTCTTATTCCTGTCACAGTTTTCCTGTGAGCACCTGTACGATTGTACCAAATTTTACCGGCTCTGTCACGGACTTATGTTATAATAAAAAGTACTACTATGAAGAGAGTGTCATCTATGAACCTTAAACTGATTCGCCTCCGGGCACGTACCATGCAAGTCCAGCAACCGGGCTTAGCTATCCTTTTTGCTCTTCCGGTCCTGTTGACCATTCTTGCTAACTTCCTCTTAAGTGGGCAAGATCTGGTCGATCTACTACCGGATATGACCTTGCAGCAAGCAAGTATCTACATGATCCAGCGACAGCTCTTTCCTTCCGTCGTCTCCTTTGTCATCTCCATTTTAGTGGTCGGTGCGACTTTTAGCTATTTAGATACGATTAATCCCAAGATCGAACACCGAACACGCGTGTTAGATATCTTTAAACAAGATCGCTTTACCTCTGTATTTGCCACCTTGATCTTAAAGCAAGTCGTCCTCTTTTTATGGGGACTCATCCTCTATGTGGGGAGTCTCATCAGCACCTACGCCAGCATTCGATTTTTGGCGATTTACGACAAGGTGAGCAACCCTAGCACTCTGAGTGCTTCCAGTCCTGAATTCCAATCTCTCATGCAACAAATGCCTCTGATGACTGCTGGCGTCGTACTTGGCCTGATCGGCCTCCTCTTTTACCTGCCACAATACTACAGTCTCAGCTTGGTCGAATTGATCCTCTATGAGCAATTACGAGACGGCGACTACAAGGGAGCCTTTGGAGTCCTTCGCCAAAGTCGTGAAACCATGAAAGGGTTCCGCAGCAATCGCTTGGTGCTCGATCTAACCTTGATTGGTTGGTACTTCTTGAATTACTTCACGCGCGATGTCATCGGCTTTTATACCATGCCTTACTTTATCAACTGCCAAATTGCATTTTATGATCAAATCAAGCAGATTAAACAAGGGCCGCGCCATTTCACAGACCATCCAAGCCATGAAACTGAATAAGAGTAAGAAGAAAACCCCAGCAAGCTGGGGTTTTCTTCTATGATCAATTGTTTATCATTTATAAACCGTATAGGGAGTCTCCTAAGATCAGTCGGGTGTGTTCACGTTTGATACAGCGGTTCATGACAATATCTTCTCGTCCAGCTCCACGAAGGATTTCTTCTGCTTCTTGATTTTCCAGCTCCAATTGTGCCCAGAAAATTTTCGCATCCGTCTCAATAAAATCACGTGCCACATCTGGTAAAAACTCACTGCGACGGTATACATCGACGATATCTACTGGGAAAGGAATCTCCTGCAAGCTAGCGTACACCGTTTCTCCAAGGATCTGGCCACCAGCTGCGCGGGGGTTGACAGGAATAATCCGATAGCCCCGCTCTTGCATCTCCTTGCTGACACGATGACTGGTCGTATCTTCACGATCAGATAATCCAACTACAGCGATGATCTTGCTGGTTTCTAGGTAATGTTTGATAATGCCATCACTAGGATTGCGAAATGAATAAGCCATAAGAATCTCCTTTTGTATGCGTTTCCTTTCTTTAAATAGTATAACAATACGGAAGGCATTGCAAGTGTTTGTCATTAAAAGAGGTAGGAAACTGAAAAGTTTCCTACCTCTTTCTGTTTTGAACAAACTTAATCTTATTTGGCTTCATACCATGTTTTGCCTTCGTTCTCATCAGCTTCCAGTGGTACTGCAAGTTCAATAGCGGATTCCATGGTCTCTTTGACAAGTTCTTTGATCGCTGCCAGTTCATCACTTGGTACTTGCAGAACGATTTCATCGTGCACCTGAAGGAGCATCTTGGTCTTGTATGCTCCTCTTTCTAGCGCTTGGTCCAAGTGGATCATGGCAATTTTCAAGATATCTGCTGCAGATCCTTGGATTGGTGAATTGATAGCCGTCCGCTCCGCAAAGCCTCGAACATTGAAGTTGCGAGAATTGATATCTGGAATCTCCCGACGACGCTTGAAGAGGGTTTCTACATAGCCTTTGTCACGCGCTTCCCGTACCACACTCTCCATATAGTCCTTGATGCCAGGGTAGCGTTCGAAGTAGGTCTCAATGTAGGCCTTGGCTTCTTTTCGACTGATCCCTAGGTTGTTAGACAGTCCAAAGTCGGAAATTCCATAAACCACACCGAAGTTTACTGCTTTGGCATTACGCCGGTCGTTCGGCGTCACATCTTCTGGTTTTTCAATATTGAAAACTCGCATAGCAGTCGATGTATGGATATCTGCCCCATGCTTAAAGGCATCAATCAAATGCTCATCTCCCGAAATATGGGCCAAGACGCGCAATTCGATCTGTGAATAGTCCGAACTCAGCAAGACACTGTTTTCCTCTTCTGGGACAAAGGCCTTGCGGATGAGACGACCTTGTTCCAAACGGACAGGAATATTTTGCAGGTTGGGATCCACGCTGGACAAACGGCCTGTCTGCGTCAAATCCTGTACATAGCGGGTATGGATCTTCCCATCTTCCAAAATCCAATCTTGAAGACCGATGACATAGGTCGACTGGATCTTAGCAATTTGGCGGTATTCAAGAATCTTAGACACAATCGGTGCAATTGGAGCCAGGCGTTCCAAGACATCAACGGCTGTTGAATAGCCGGTTTTGGTCTTCTTAGTATATTCAAGAGGGAGTTCCAATTTTTCAAAGAGAATGACCCCCAATTGTTTTGGAGAATTGATGTTGAACTCTTCTCCTGCAAGCTCGTAAATTTCTTGGGTCAAGCGCTCCAAGACCACTTCGTTTTCCACCTGCATGTCTTCTAGGGTCTGGCGCTCTACCTTGATCCCCGCGATTTCCATCTTGGCCAAAACAGCTGCTAGTGGTTGCTCCATATCATAGAGCAAATCTAGCTGGTCATGGGCTTGCAACTGCTCCACCATGGGCTCTTCGGTATCCAGTAGAACAGCGACTTTCCGTGCCAAATGTTCTAATAGGACCGCCCTTTCTGGGATGGCTCTTTTGACTCCCTTGCCATAAACGACTTCGTCCAGCGGCAGCGCAATCTGACTATAGAGACTCGCAATGGTTGAAATTTCATTGTCCTCTACGGTCGACAAGAGATACTTGGCCAATCGACTGTCAAACGCGGGATTTTGAAGGGTAATGCCCAAGTGGCTGAGCAAGACCTTAGCCCGCTTGAAGTCATAGACCTTGAGGGGCGTTTTTTCGAGAAATTCTTTGAAAATCGGTGTTTGTAAAAGACCAGTATCTGTACTCGCGTAGAGCTGACCCTTGGTCCCCCATGCGAAACCGATGATGGGTTCCGTATGGTAATTGTCCCCAAAAATCTCAAAATGGAAGAAACTATCTTCCGTGAGCATATCTGAAGTAACTTGCTCGACTTCTGTATAGTCAATAGCTACAGGAGCTGCTTCTTCTCCACTGAGATCCAAGGCCTGACGGAGTTGCTTGAAGCCCATCTCCTCATAAAACTTGGCGAGATTTTCTAGATGAGGGCCCGTATAGGTGATATCGTCCAGCCCAATTTCAATGGGAGCATTGGTATCGATGGTTGCGAGAGTCTTAGACAGATAGGCCTGCTCCTTGTCGTTGATGAGGTTTTCCTTCATCTTAGAAGCCTTCATCTCGTCGATATGCTCGTAAATGCCATCGAGAGAGCCGTACTCTAGGAGTAGTTTGATCCCGGTCTTTTCTCCGATCTTAGTAACACCTGGGATATTATCCGACTTATCTCCCATCAAGGCCTTGAGGTCGATAAATTGCTCTGGTGTCAGTCCCATCTTTTCTTTCAGATAGGCTGGAGTGAATTCTTCAAACTCTGCCACCCCTTTTTTGGAGATTTCAACCACCGTATTGTCATCCGTCAGCTGGATCAAATCCTTGTCCCCAGAGACAATGGTGACTTCAAAGGGTACTGAGGTAGCTTCTGCCATCTTATCTAGCGTTCCAATAATATCATCCGCTTCATACTGGGCTAGCTCATAATGGCGGATCCCCAAATGATCTAGTTGCTCGCGAATAAAAGGGAACTGCTCACGGAATTCATCTGGTGTTTTTGCACGGCCCCCTTTGTAGTCGGCATACATCTCCGTCCGAAAGGTCGTCTTTCCTGCATCAAAAGCAACGAGGACATGGGTTGGTTGGATGCGCTCCAAGAGATGGCTCAACATGAGATTAAAGCCATAGACCGCATTGGTATGCAGACCATTGGCATTTTTGAAGCGATCGATTTGATGATAGAGTGCGAAAAAGGCACGAAAAGCGACGGAAGACCCGTCGATGAGTAGTAATTTATTCTTTTTTTCCATAGGCCTATTATACCACGAATCACAAGGTCTCTGGTACATAAAAACTCTACCCTTTCGGGTAGAGCCTTCTTTAGGAGTTTCTTATGAAAAATGAAGAGAAGTGTTTATTCGCCGTAACAAGAACCTTGTTGTGGCAATTTCTTAAAGCGTTTTGGATAATTAACTGAGATTTTCATTTTCTGTACCTCATTTCTTATTGGATGAGTACAGTATACAAGAGAAACCTAAACGATTCCTTATAGAAAGCTTCAAGAAAACTAAAAGCTGAGGCGCAAAACACGCGGTTGTTTTTTGCTACAAGCTGGTAACTGAAGATGGAGCCCTGTCTCATCTTGGCTCCAAGAAAGGGGCTGGCTTTCTCCAAGGAGCTCTAGCTTTTGAATGCGCGCATGAAGAATTCTCGGTTGCTTGAGATCATAGGCGAGAGACGGTAAGGTCAGCTCTTCTATCCTTCCACTTGGTTCCAGCTGGATAGCATAAAGAAAGCCATCACGCATGGTATAGCGGAAATCTTGGCTGGTATAGAGTGGCGCTTCTCCATCTGAGAAGGAACCTTCCTGGGCCTCGGTTGGTCCGTCCGATGACACCCGCCAAGGCCGACTCTGATAAATGGCTTCTCCATTTACCGCCAGCCAGTTCCCGATCTCTGTGAGGATGTCTTGGTCTTGCTCAGGGATCGTGCCATCTGCCTTGGGTCCAATATTGAGCAGAAGATTGCCATTTTTTGCCACAACATCAACTAAATTTTGTAGCAATTCCTTACTGGTCTTGTAGGCTAAATCCTGGGTATAGCACCAAGAATTACGGGCGATCGCGGTATCCATTTGCCACGGAAAGGCTTGCGTCTCTCCGTATCCTCCCCGCTCCATCTCAACGATTCCTGAACCGAAAGGGAGGGCATCCTGTTTGTAACAAACAGCCACCTTGCGATCCTCTTGTGCTGCTAGATTGTAATAATAAGCCAAAAAGCGCATCAAGTAGGGACGGAAACTCTCATGCTGGATCCACCAGTCAAAATAAAGGAGCTCTGGCTGGTAGTCCCGCACCAGTTCACAGGTTCGCAACAGCCAATCTTCCAAGAATTCTTTGCTTGGATAAGGCTTAGAAGTCAGATCAAAATGATCCTTGGGCTCTGGCTCCGCTGGCCAATAAAGGCTGTCTCTTGGGACTTCTTGCGGAATGTCACTAGTGAATTCCTTGCCATGTGAAAAGAAAAACTGGTGTTCTGCCCGGTGAGAGGACGTACAGAAGTGCAGGCCACGTTTTTCTGCTTCCTTCCTCAGTTCTCCTAAGACATCTCGTCTCGGCCCCATTTCTAAGCTATTATAAGGCGAGAGAGTAGAGGCATACATCTGAAAACCATCGTGGTGCTCCGCAACTGGAAAAAGATACTGGGCTCCCGCTTTTTGAAAGAGATCCAGCCAAGATGCCGGATCAAATCGATCGGCTGTAAAAAGAGGAATGAGATCCTTGTAGCCAAAGCTGGCCTGGTCTCCAAAATGCTCTCGATGATAGTCATAGCAAGGATTCCCTTGGATATACATATTTCGCGAATACCATTCCGAACCAAAGGCAGGTACACTGTAGACGCCCCAGTGGATAAACATTCCAAATTTGGCATCCCGATACCAATCTGGACAGACTTGATGGCTAAGAGAGTCCCAGGTTGGTTCAAAAGGACCTGACTGGACAACTTGATCAATCTCTTCAAGGCTTATCATTCTCTTCTCCTCTTTTCTTGTTACTACCTCTATTGTAACGAGAAAGCCTCGTTTGTAAAGACAAACGAGGGGAATGTTTAAAATAGTAGACAAAGAGCTTGATCTAGGAGAATCAAGCTGATGATGAATGAAATGAAGCTTCTAGCCCTTCACTGCTTGAGAAATAAAACGAGCGATGGCGTCTGTCTCCCCTTGGTGGAGAGCCTTAACGATTTTAGACCCCACAATAACCCCATCTGAGACCTTGTTGAAACGGTGAACATCCTCCATGCTGGAAACTCCAAAACCTGTTAAAACAGGAATGGACGCTATTTCGTGTAATTGGGCCAAGTGGTGATCCAAATCATCTCGATAGCTACCAGCTTTCCCCGTCACTCCATTGACAGCAACGGCATAGATAAATCCTTCTGCATCTTGGATCAATTTCTTTTGGCGCTCGATTCCTGTGGTTAGGCTCACTAGTGGCACCAAAGCGATGTCTTTATCCGCTAATAGAGGCTCTACCAAATTCGCATGCTCATGGGGGAGGTCCGGAATAATCACTCCTTTGACTGCTGTTCCTTCTACATCTCTAAAAAAGTTTTCTAGACCATATTGGAACAAGGGGTTGAAATAGGTCATGATGACCAAAGGAACACTTGTCTCTAAGTGCTGGATCGTTTGCACCAGTTCCTCTGTCGTCGTCCCATGGGCTAAACTTCGTAGTCCCGCCTCTTCAATCACAGGACCATCTGCCACCGGATCCGAAAAAGGAATGCCAACCTCAATAGCTGAGACACCAAGTTCCTCCAAAAATTGGATGGTTTCCTGCAAACCTGCCAAGCCTTTTTCATGATCTCCTGCCATAATATAAGGAACAAAGATCCCTTGCTGCTGGTCTTTCAGCTTTTGTAAATGCTCTGTTAAGGTCTTTCCCATCTTACTCTCCTCTCTCTTGTTCTAGGCGGTCTTTGACTTGTACCACATCTTTATCCCCACGACCTGATAAGCAAACGATCATAGATTTTTCAGGCCCCATTTCCTTGGCCAATTTCACCGCATAGGCGATAGCATGGCTCGATTCCAGAGCTGGAATGATTCCTTCTACTTTTGAAAGCAATTGAAAGGCTTCTAGGGCTTCTTGGTCTGTCACAGGCACATAGGTTGCCCGCTTGATGTCATGGAAATAAGAATGCTCTGGCCCAATCCCTGGGTAATCGAGACCTGCTGAAATCGAGAAGGCTTCTAAAATCTGTCCATGGGCATCCTGTAAAACATCCATCAAGGCACCGTGAAGGACTCCCGGACGCCCCTTGGTCAAGGTTGCTGCATGCTGGTCTGTATCTACTCCAAGGCCAGCAGCTTCTGCCCCATACATGGCAACAGAGGTATCCTCAACAAAAGGATAAAAGAGCCCAATGGCGTTCGATCCGCCTCCTACACAGGCTAAGACTGCATCTGGTAGCGCACCATCATTTTGCTCTGCAAATTGTCGTTTGGCTTCTCGACCGATGACACTTTGAAAATCACGGACAATCTCTGGGAATGGATGAGGTCCTAGAGCAGAACCCATGATATAGTGGGTATCCTCCACATTTGCTACCCAGGCTCTAAGGGCAGCATTGACCGCATCCTTGAGGACACGTGACCCATCTGTTACTGATTGAACCTTGGCGCCCAACAATTCCATCCGAAAGACATTGAGGGCTTGGCGTTTGACATCTTCTTCCCCCATGTAGATGGTACATTCCATATCAAATAAAGCAGCAGCTGTTGCTGTTGCAACACCGTGCTGTCCGGCCCCTGTTTCTGCGATGATCTTCTTTTTGCCCATCCGGTGTGCCAACAAAACCTGTCCTAGGGCATTATTAATTTTATGAGCCCCTGTGTGGTTGAGGTCTTCTCTTTTAAGAAAAATCTTGGCTCCGCCGACATACTTGGTTAGATTCTTAGCGTAATAGAGCGGTGTTTCCCGACCGACATATTGTTTCAGAAGCTGATCCAATTCGGCTTGAAAAGAAGGATCTGCTTGACTTTCTCTGTAGGCTTCTTCTAATTCTAAAACTGCTGTCATCAAGGTTTCAGGGACAAATCGTCCCCCGAACCGCCCGTAAAATCCGTTTTTATCTGGTTGTTTATATGCCATGCTTGACCCTTTCTATAAATCGTTTTATCTTTTCTTGATCTTTTATTCCATTTGTCTCGACCCCACTGGATACATCCACCGCATAAGGATGAAAGAAGCGAATAGCATCTGCTACATTATCTACTGTCAAGCCCCCTGCAATAAAGAAGGGCTTTGTGAAATTTTGGGTTTCGAGTTCTTGCCAGTTAAAGGTCTGCCCACTTCCTGCTACAGGAGCATCAAAGAGCAGATAATCGGCACTGGTCTCAGGAAGAGTTGCATCTTTCCCCACTTGAACAGCGCGAATCGTTTGTTGGGGAAGGTCTTGCAAGATGGTTTCATCCATCGGTCCATGCACCTGTATCAGGTCCAAGCCCACAACTTGGCAAGCTTGCTCCACTTCTTCTCTTTGTGGTGATACAAAAACACCGACTTTTTGAACCCCCTTTGGAATCCCTGTAGCCAACTCCCGGGCTTGCTCCAGCGTCACTTGCCGTTTGCTTGGTGCAAAGACAAAACCAATGTAATCTGCACCAGCTTCAATAGCGGTCTGGACAGCTTCTGGAGTGGACAATCCGCAAATTTTAACCTTTGTCAATCTGCAACTCCTTTACTTTTTCAGCCACATTGTCTGCCTTCATGAGGGCTGTCCCAACGAGAATGCCATTAAAATAAGGAGCCAGCATGCGCGCGTCTGCTGCTGTGAAAATAGCAGACTCAGAGATGTAAACCGGTTCTTGTTCAAAGCTGGTCGCCAATTCAAGGCTAGTATGGAGGTCTGTCTCAAAGGTCACCAAGTTGCGATTATTGACCCCTATGATCTGAGCCCCAATCCGGTGAGCAACCTCTAGTTCTGTCAGATTATGGGTCTCCACCAAGACCTCCAGGCCCAGATGGGTCGCAAACTCATAGAGCTCTTGCAGACGAGCCTCTGGTAAGGCTGCAACTATCAACAAGATCACGGTCGCCCCTGCGTTTCGCGCCCGAATCACTTGTTTTTCATCCACAATAAAATCTTTGTTGAGGGTGGGGATACGTACTTGACTAGATATTTCCCGGAGATACTCGATACTACCCTTGAAAAACACTTCATCGGTCAAGACAGAAATCATCACGGCCCCATTTTCTTCGTAAGTCTTAGCCTGCGCGACGATATCCACATCAACATGAATATCTCCCAGACTCGGACTAGCCTTTTTCACTTCCGCAATGACCTGAAGCTTTTCTGGATGACTCTTTAGGTAATCATACAAGCGGTAGGTCTCGCGCAAAGGTTGGAGTTCCTCTTCCTTCATCGCAGCCACTTCACGCGCCTTTTCCTTTAGAATCTTTGGCAAGAATTCTTGACTCATTTTTGATACTCCTGTAATAATCTCAATTTCTCAAGGGCGGCCCCACTGGCAATCACTTCACGTGCCAAGGCAATCCCCTCTTTGATAGAATCTACCTTGCCGTTGGCATAAAAACCAAGGCCAGCATTCAAGACAGTCACCTCTAAGAAGGGACTTGCTTCATTCTTCAAGACACTGAGCAAAATTTCCGCATTGCGTTTGGCGTCTCCACCTCGTACTTGATCAATTTCAATGCGCTCCATTCCGATATCTTCTGGTTGAAAGCTGGATAAGGTAACCTGTCCATTTTCCAGAATAGCGAGCTGGGTTTCTCCATCAAGGCCTGCCTCGTCCAAGCCTTGTGGACCACTCACCACCACTGCGCGTTTCCTTCCCAAATTCTTTAGAATCTCCGCCGTACTTTCCAGCATATCTGGACGACTGGTTCCCAATAGCTGGGTTTCTAGAGGAATCGGATTGATAAGAGGACCGGTTAAGTTCATCACCGTTGGAACCCCTAGTGCCAAGCGAGCAGGCATAATATAGCGCATGCCAGGATGCAGGTTTTTAGCAAATAGGAAGACAATTCCCGCCTTTTCAAACACTCGTCCCAAGTCTTCTGGACCCAAATCAAGGTTAATCCCTAGAGCTTCTAATACATCCGCAGAACCAGATTTGGAAGAGATTGAACGATTTCCGTGTTTCGCCATCTTGATGCCACCACCAGCAAGGACGAAGGCAGCTGTTGTTGAAATATTGAAACTATACGAACGATCGCCCCCAGTTCCACAATTGTCCATTGCTCCTTGAACTTCTGTAGGAATAGCGACTGCATAGGCCTGCATCACTTTTGCAATAGCCGTCCGCTCTTCAACCGTTTCTCCCTTCATTTTGAGACCTAGAAGAAGGGCCGTCACCTGTGCTTCTGAAGCACGACCAGCAACGACTTCCTCCATAGCAGCTTCTAACTCTGCACCGGTTAGATCCATTCCTTCCGCTACTTTTGCAAGCACTTGTTTCATCTTCCGCTCCTTGACTAGTTTGACAAAATTTTCGATGGTCTTGAGCCCATCTGGCGTCCCGATACTTTCTGGATGGTATTGAAAACCATAAATTGGTAAGCTACGGTGTTGAATTCCCATAATCGCTTGATCATCCGTCGTCCGAGAGGTAATGACAAAATCCTCTGGCATGTCTTCAATCGTCAGCGAATGGTAGCGCATGACTGGGACTTCTTTTGCGACACCCGCGTATAGCGGAGAGGGAGCTTCTAGCTGGATCTGGCTTTGTTTGCCATGCATGACCTGTGGCGCCAATCCCAAGCGCCCTCCAAAAACTTCCGCAATCGCTTGATGCCCCAAGCAAATCCCCAAGATTGGTTTGACCCCCGCGAAATCTCGGATCATCTCCTCCATCTTGCCCGCATCCTTTGGCCAACCTGGACCTGGAGAAAAGACCAAGGCATCTGCTTCTTGGGCAACTTGGTACAAATCCGGATCATCATTTCGAAGCACCTGGACCTCATCAAATTTTCCGATATACTGTGCTAAATTGTAGGTAAATGAATCGTAATTATCGACTAATAAAATCATCCTTCTTCTCCAATCCTTGTCATTGATTTTGCCTTATTGACGGTTTCTTGGTATTCATTTTCAGCGATCGAATCATAAACGATTCCTGCTCCAGCCTGCACATAAGCCTTCTTATTTTTGAGGATCATGGTTCGAATCGCAATAGCAAAATCGAGATCCCCCGTCACAGAGAGATAGCCAATAGCACCTGCGTAGACTCCTCGTTTCTCTTTTTCTGCCTCATAGATTCGCTTCATGGCTCGAATCTTGGGAGCACCCGAAACGGTCCCAGCTGGAAGAGTTGCCTTCAGTGCCTCAATAGAGGCTAGTCCAGGAAGTAATTGACCCTTGACCACACTCGTCAGGTGCATCACATAACGGAAGAACTCCACTTCCATATATTTGGTCACTTCAACCGACCCATTTTGAGCGATACGACCAATATCGTTTCGCCCTAGATCCACCAACATCCGGTGTTCTGCGACTTCTTTTGGATCCCCTGCCAAATCAGCTGCCAATTGCCGATCAGCCTCTTCATCGATCCCTCTGGGACGTGTGCCAGCAATGGGATTGGTCGTCACCACTCGATCCTTGACTGACACCAGACTTTCTGGACTGGCACCGATAATTTGGTACTCCCCAAAATCATAAAAGTAGAGATAATTCGAAGGGTTGGTCACGCGCAAATTGCGGTAATAATCCAATGGTTTACCTGAAAAATCAGCTGAAAAACGTTGACTGAGCACGCATTGGAACATATCTCCTTTTCGAATATAGTCCCGCGCTAGGGCCACCATTTCCTCAAACTCTTTTTGCTCCAAATGATTGTGGAAATGAAGCGCATGCAGGTCCTTGTCCTGAAACTCTTCTTTTGCAGGTCTTGCCAATTGTGCTAACACTTGCTCCAAGCTCGACGCTTGCTCTGCTTCACTCCGTCCACTATAGAGGTTCTCTTCCACCACATAGACCTTTTCCTTTTTGTGATCAAAAATCACATAGCTTTCATATAAGAAAAAGTGAAGATCTGGTGTGCCGATCGTATCTTCCGGAATAGAACCAATGTTCTCATAGAGACCAATCAAGTCATAGCCGACAAATCCAATCGCCCCACCGTTAAAAGGGAGTTCTTCTGAAGTTTTCCTTTTGACCGTGATGCGATTCAAAAAGTCCAAAGGATCCTCTTCGACAATTTGATCATTGTAATAGAGGACGCCATTTTCAAACTTGACTTCACTGACTGGCCGATAGGCTACAATTGAAAAACGCGCATTCTCTTTTTCACGAGGGATCGACTCCAAGATCATTTTATGGGGCGCATCCAAACGCATATAAGCCAAAATTGGACTCAACACATCAGCAGATAAAACTTTTTTCATATCAGAAACCTCTCTTCTAGAACTCTTTTATTCTAATGAATTCAACTGGCTAAGGCTATCAAAGATATCCCATCGCTCTGTTTGCGCTTTGGGATCAATGTGCCTAAGCTCGCTTCGCTTGCTAAGGCTATTAAGGTTATCCCATCGCTCTATTCTCGCTTTGGGATCAATGTGCCTAAGCTCGCTTCGCTCGCTAAGGCACATAGAAAAGCCCTCACACAAAAACTGTGTGAGGGCGTAGTGTCCGCGGTGCCACCTCTTTTATAGGGAAAAATAGCTGGTCTTTCCCTACATCTCTATCTCCTCTATCAAGGAGTTGCACGGTAAGGGGTGCCAACCGAATTCACATGGGTTAGAATTCATTAATCATAACAGTCCAATTTTCATCAGTCGCTATTGCTTGTTCACAATTCCCACAAGCTCCCTGAAAATAGCTGACTCATTACTTTTCTGTTGCTACCATTATAACCCTTTTTCTTAGAAAGTCAATAAAATTTTTAGTCTTTTTTTATACTTTTTTCTACACTAATTTAATAAAATCAGCTCAAAGAGCCCTAGCGGCCCGTCCTTTTTATCCCAACAATAGGATACTCAATAAAGCTAAAATTGCAGGACCACCTTGGGTTAAGATAATCTTTTTATTGGCTGTCATCGCACCGTAGGTCGCAGCTCCAATAATA
>OGJG01001102.1_pt1 | contig 13273 bp, 4 predicted proteins | sample 1572011 | NCBI WGS metagenome assembly OGJG01 (sample SAMEA2582115, study PRJEB24529) | metagenome | biome: Human gut stool | place: China | collected 2011
GTTATACATCAAATTATCATATTCTAAATACTCATTTTATTTTTTATACAAAAAAGCTCACACCTTAGGGTGTGAGCTTTTTCTTTTCCCTATGTAGAAAGGAGAAAATCACATAGGTTATGTATCTGAATATAGTCTATACCAGATTTATTTGTTGATTGCCTTACGAAGGTCAACCTTATGGAAGTTTGGATTTTCCATAGCTGCTTTCAAATCTACTACGTGTTCATCGTCAGCAGTAGGTTCTTCGCTAGCCTTGTTCTTTACTGTTTCCTTAGCAGCAAACCATACTGTTTCATTCATGTAATGACGAAGTTCTTCGTTGCTTACATGTTCTTGTTCTTTAGACATAATGTCCAAGATCTTAGCTTCCACAGCCTTTGCTTGGTCCATAGTCATTGGTTGACCAGATGCTTTATTAGCCTTTTCTTGGTCAAGAACTACCGTATTGATTTGATCAACCATACCGCGAAGTACGTTGAAGCCATAGGAGTTAGTAAAGCCATCTTCTTCATTGTAGCCAGGCATGGAAAAGTAATGGTAGTCGTTGACATTACGGTTTTCGCCATTCCAGTTCATAGCTACTTCGTAACCGTGTACACGGCCGATGGAATGAGTGCGGAAATAGCTAGCATAGGTATGTTCATCTTGGGAATGCAACCATTTGCGATCAGCCTTAGTCAAACGAACTTCTTTTTCTTCTTCCTTGTATTTAGCGCGAGCTTCAGCCACTTTTTCATCAGCATGTTGCCATGCTACCACGTAATCATGGAGGGCTTCTACCACTTGTGGACTAGCTACAGGAACAAGAACCGTATTAGACAAGGTTGGTTGTGTTACAGGATCTTTGACAATCAATTGGTCATCATATGTTGGAGCACTAGCTGCATGGCCTGTCATAGGTGCCAAGCTCATGAAAGATGCTGCTGCAAGAGCGAGCATAAGAGATTTTTTCATATCTATTCCTCATTTCTATGTCGAATTAAATGAATCTAAGGGTCTCCCCTCTTTGAGAATCTTGAGTGAAAGCCGTCTTAGGGGTGAAAGTCCGAAGACTTTCACCAACCTAAGCAGGAATTCTTACAAATTAGAGGCCTAATTTTGCCATCATAGCAGCAATTTGAGCTTTCATTTGTTGGTTTTCAGCTTTCAAGTCAGAAACTTCACTCTTCAATCCGGCATTTTGAGCTTTCACAGCTGCCATTTCATTTTGCAATGCATAAGCTGCAGAGATAGGGCCCTTGCGGTAACGATCTGCAATAGCATTTTCAGCATCGCGGTTACCGAACTTCCAAGTTACACCAGCATTGGCCATCATGTGGCTAGAGCCGCCAGCCCAAGACATACCAGCATGGAGCATAGTGGATTCGTTCTTGTAATGAGCTACGCCCACTGCCAAGGCAGAATTGCCACGGTAGTTACCATAACCAGCCATGATTTGAGTTGGTTCCAATGGATCGTATTGGATAGGTTTCAAGGCTGCAAGAGCTGCACCTTGAGCCCCTACACGACCGATTTCTTCGTTGAGTTGATCAACGCGAGGGTCATGCGCACCATTAACCTTCAAGTCATAGGTCATTTCATGAGTTGCTTGGTTTTCATTTGGTGTAACAGTTACGGAACCATCCTTAGATGTAACAACTGTACGAGCTGCCTTCAATTGGTTGAGGTTAACCGCATCAGTACCATCTGTGCCAGGACCTACATTGGTAATCTTGTTGCCACCCATATTGAGGTTGCCACCGGAGATAGCGATGTCACCAGTATTGAAGGTCATAGCAGGACCAGTAGCGCTATTTCTAATGGAGTTGATACCTTTGAGGTCTTTATTCAATTGAACTTCAAGAGTATCTGTACCATTAGCTTTCACGTTAATGTTGCCAGCTGCGGATTGGAAGCTAGCAGATTGAGCTTCTGTAACACCTTCGCCTTGAACTTTAACGAGGCTGTTCAAGTGATGTTTATTCACGGTAGATGTGTTGTTACCAGTGAACTTCAAGCCATCATCATGAGTTGCTACTTGATGTTCTACGCCATCCTTAGTTTCGTATACGATACGAGTCAAGGTTTCGCCATCTTTACCATCTACACCAGGAACACCGTCCTTAACTTTGATGGTAGCGCTAGCGCCATCTTTACCATCAGCGCCCTTAGGACCTTGTAGGCCGATGGAGCCATCTTTACCATTGATCGTTACAGATGCGCCATCTTTACCATTAACACCAATCTTACCATCAACGCCGTCTTTACCATCTTTACCAACGGTTACCGTATCGGCTTTGATGTTCTTATCAAGGGCAACAACGACTTTACCATCCTTAGTCATGGTCTTGATGTTGGATGCATCATACTCGCTATCAGCTTTTGTACCGCCACCAACTATTTCAAGTTTTTCGCCTAAGTTTTTATGGATAACATCAATAGATTGGGTACCGAAGTTCAAGCCTTTATCACCAATTGCTTGAGCCGTATTTTTAAGGTCAGATACGTTAACAGCATTATTTTCAGTATCATGGTTAGAAGCTGCTGCATTAATCTTATCAAGGTAAGTAGGACCGTTTTGACCCGCAATAGAGGAACCCACATTAGCTAACTTCATAGGCGCTGTTGTAGAATCGGATCCATTATTCATAGATGCGATAACGTCGCCAGCATTAACTACAGTACCAGAGCCATCCTTAGCCGTATTGAAAGTACCATTTGGTTGTTTGTAAACCTTAGTACCATCTGCCTTAGTGTATTCAACTGGAAGTTGTGCATTGTTTACAACACCTTGGTTATTCACCTTAATGTCGTAAGCATGCCCCTTAGTAGGATCTGTAGAACCAGCGTTGGCATCCGTTACAGTAATGGAACCATCAGAAGACTTAACAGTTGTAATGCTACCCTTCAATTGAGATACATTAACGGCATCGGAATCGTTGGTACCATTAGCAACATTAGTGATTGCCTTATTACCAGCATCAATACCAGTCTTAGTTACAGATGGACCACCAGTGATTGTCAAACCATTACCATCTACTTTAGTATCGCCAATTTTCAAGGAACCATCCTTAGTAAGATTGATATCCTTAGCCAATTGAACTTTCAACTTGCCATTGTCAGCATTAACGCCAATGTTGTTATCAGTCAACGTGCCTGTCGCACCACCGATGATATCAAGTTGTTCACCCAAAGGTTTCTTGATAACAGTTGCGTTATCACCCTTGAACTTCAAGCCATCATCCATTGTAGCTACTTCACGTTTAATCGTGTTGCCGTCGCCATCTTTCAATGGATTACCATCTTTATCTTTTGGTACGTATACGATACGTTCGGACTTGTTATCATTGTTAGCTTCTTGCTTAACAAGGGTTTGTGTGCCGTGATCAGTAGAGATATCTAGACCTTTACCATCAGCACCAGCAGGGCCTTGAGGACCAGTCAAACCGATATGGCCAACACCATCCTTACCAGAGATGGATACAGCGTCTTTACCGTCTTTACCAGAGATGCCAACTTTACCATCGATACCGTTAGTGCCAGGCATACCAGGAGCACCAGTTGCACCTTGTGGTCCGATGATAGTTACACCATCATGACCATTAACACCATCTTTACCATTAACAACGACTTTGTCGAGGTTAGTAAGGTCTTTATCCAATGCATAGGTGTAAGTAATATCACCGCTAGTTTCTTTTTGTTCAACAGTCAAGTTCTTACCTGCTGCATAGGTTACAGTCTTACCACTAGCCACTGGTTTTACGCTTGCTGTCGTACCTGTTGCAAGATTACCACCTGCATTGGTATTGAAGCCGTAGTTATTACCAGAAGTTACGTTAAGATCAGTAAAGTCGATAACAGCCTTAGGGCCACTTACAGCGTGACCATTGCCATCGTTATAAGTCAATGTAACTGTCTTATTAGCTGCATCGTACTTGTAAACGTTAGTTGTGCCAGATGCTGTACCACCTTTATCTTCTGTAGTACCTGTGGTTGGTGCAATGTGCAATTCAGATGCCTTCAAGGTATCATGAACAGATTTCAATTGGTCTTCTGTTGCAGCTTGACCAGATGTGAAGTTGTTAGGATCGAAGGTCTTATTTTGCAATCCACCAATCTTACCAGTCTTAGCGTTAAGAGTGATGCTATGGTCACCATCAACAGTTACTGTTTGGTTAGGACCGAAGGACAATTTGCCAGAGCCAGAACCATTTGTGATGGATGAGATATCAACCAAGGCACCTTCAACATTTACCTTATATGGATCAGCAGCTGTACCAGAGCCGTCCTTCTTAGTGTTCTTGCCATCTACCAATACAGTTTTAGCGTCTTTCAATTGTTTTACGTTAACTGCATCAGTATCAGCTGTACCTTCTTTAACGTTCACAATCTTGTTACCGCCGTTATCAAGACCGGATTGAGTCAAAGTAACGTTGGTTGTTGTACCACCAGTAGGTGCTGTGATTGTTACACCACCGTTATCTACTTTAGTGTTACCTGTTGTTACAGAACCGTCTTTAGTAAGGTCGATAGTCTTAGCCAATTGAACTTTCAACTTGCCGTTGTCTTCATTAACACCAATGTTGTTATCAGACAAAGTACCAGTTGCGCCGCCAATAATATCGAGTTGCTCACCCAAAGGTTTCTTGATAACAGTTGCGTTATCACCCTTGAACTTCAAGCCATCATCCATTGTAGCTACTTCACGTTTAATCGTGTTGCCGTCGCCATCTTTCAATGGATTACCATCTTTATCTTTTGGTACGTATACGATACGTTCGGACTTGTTATCATTGTTAGCTTCTTGCTTAACAAGGGTTTGTGTGCCGTGATCAGTAGAGATATCTACACCTTTACCATCAGCACCAGCAGGGCCTTGAGGACCTGTCAAGCCGATTGTACCAACGCCATCCTTACCAGCAATGGATACAGCATCTTTACCATCTTTACCAGAGATGCCAACTTTACCATCGATACCGTTAGTACCAGGCATACCAGGAGCACCAGCTGCACCTTGTGGTCCAATGATAGTTACACCATCTTTACCATTAATACCATCTTTACCATTAACAACGACTTTGTCGAGGTTGGTCAAGTCTTTATTCAAGGCGAATTCAACCTTAGCGCCGTCAGTCGTATTAGTTTGTTTTACAGTAAGGTTTTTACCTGCTTGCAATTCGACTTTCTTTTGGTCACTAATGGTTTGTGTAGTGTCACCAGAATGAGTGCCATCAGTCGCAGATGTATTCACCTTCCAAGAAGAAGCAGTTGTAGTACCACCACCAGTAGCGCTTACAGTGTAAACATCTTCACCATTAGACCCACTGCTCTTAGTAACAGTTACGTTGGAGCCAGCTTCAACAACTGTCTTAGCCGCTTTCAATTGTTTTACATTAACAGCATCGTTGTCATCTGTACCAGGAGCAAGGTTCACAATCTTATTGTTAGTGGTGCCATCACCCAAGGACAAATTGCCGCCCTTAATAGTTACAGCAGGTGTTGTAGTATTTGGAGCGTCATTCAACAGGATGGATGTGCTGCCGTTATTTACGGAGTTAATACCCTTCAAGTTTTTGTTCAACTTGAGTTCCAATGTATCTGTACCGTTAGCTACTACTGCGATGTTACCAGCTGCAGATGCGAAGGTTGGAACGTCTGTTGCAGCAAGGCCTTCACCTTGAACTTTTACAAGAGAACCAAGTTTATGAGCATTTTCAGTTCCCGTGTTGTTACCAGTGAATTTCAAGCCTTTGTCAACCAATGCATCGGATGTGTTCTTAAGGTCTTTTACGTTTACAGCTGCATTTGGTGTGTTAGTCGCTGCTGTATTTAACTTAGTCAAGAATGCATCGCCTGTGGATGTACCAGTCTTATCAATAGCAGAGCCCACATTGTTGATAACCATGTTACCGCCAGTTGTGTTGCCATTACCATCCATGAAGGAAGCAATAACATCAGCTCCATCTACGTCGTTACCAGCAGAACCATCAAGGTTTGTTGTGAAAGTACCATTAGGGCGTTTAACAACTTTTGTGCCGTCAGCTTTTGTGTAAACAGCAGGTGTTACAGCATTAACTGTATATGTTTTTTGACCTGTTGCTGCATCAGAGCTTTCAGATACGTTAACATTGTCACCAGCTTTTACGATGGTACCAAGGCCAGTGATAACATTCTTACCAGCATTATTGATGTTGGAAAGATCTTGTTTAGCAACACCAGTAATAATTGCCTTGTCGCCAGCAATATTGTTACCGTCACCATCGACATAGGTCATGGTTACATTGCCATCATTATCTACTGCATAGGAACCTGGTTTAATGTGGCGTTCTTTAGCAGCCACAGCCTTCAATTGAGATACATTGACTGCATCGTTGTTATTGACACCATCAGATACATTGGTAATTGTCTTATTACCAGCATTGATACCAGTTTTGGTAATGGATGGACCACCAGTAATAGTCAAGCCATCATTAACAATTTTAGTATCACCAATTGTCAAGGAGCCATCTTTTGTTAAATCAACGTCCTTGTTCAAGGCGAATTCAACGTCAGCGCCGTCAGCCGTATTAGTTTGTTTTACAGTAAGGTTTTTACCTGCTTGCAAGTCGACTTTCTTTTGATCACTAATGGTTTGTGTAGTCTCACCAGAATGAGTCCCATCGGTAGCAGATGTATTCACCTTCCAAGAGGAAGCTGCGCCGCCAGTGGATGTAGCATCAATGGTGTAGATATCATGGCCATCTCCACCTTGTGTTTTAGTAACATTCACATTGTTGCCAGCTTTTACTTCTGTGCGCAAACCTTTGATTTGGCTATAGTTTACAGCATCTGTATCATCTGTACCTGGTGCTACGTTAACAATCTTACTGCCACCCATGTTGATTGGACCATTTGTGATATTGATGGAGTTAGCACCAATTTCCATTTTTGGACCAGTTGTCGTATTAGAAATGGATGTAATACCTGTCAAATCACCTTCCACATCAACTTTGAAGGTTTTTACACCATTTACATCACGGCTGGATGCTTTAGTGTTTTTACCATCTTCCATGTTGATAACGGATTTAGCAAGATTTTTAATCTTTGTTTCGCCGTTATTAGTGATGTTAGAAAGATCTTGATTAGCAACGCCAGTAATAATTGCTTTGTCACCAGCAACATCTTTACCATCACCATCGACATAGGTCATGGTTACATTGCCATCATTATCTACTGCATAGGAACCTGGTTTAATGTGGCGTTCTTTAGCAGCCACAGCCTTCAATTGAGATACATTGACTGCATCGTTGTTATTGACACCATCAGATACATTGGTAATTGTCTTATTACCAGCATTGATACCAGTTTTAGTAATGGATGGGCCACCAGTAATAGTCAAGCCATCATTAACAATTTTAGTGTCCCCAATTGTCAAGGAGCCATCTTTTGTTAAATCAACGTCCTTGTTCAAGGAGTAGATATATTCTTGGTCGCCACCAGTAGACGCACTACCAACACGTTGTTCAACATTAAGGTTTTTGCCTGCTACAAAGGCAACAGTATTACCTGGTTTTACGATAGCAGACACTGGGTTACCCGTATGGGTACCACCATCTTCACTGCCCGCAGTAGCATTCCAACCAGAGTTGTTGATAGCTTGTACTACATTTTGAGTTGTTGCTACACCATTATTTGTAGGTTCTTTTGCCTTACCAGTGTTATCCGCTGTAATAGGACCACCTTGGGTAAGCTTTACCTTAATCCCATCATTATCAGCAGAAGTGGAGATAAGACCTTCACCTTTAACATTCAAGGTGCCATCTTTTAACAACACGTCGCCATTGCCAGAGTTACCAGCAAACTTCAAATTAACGTTTTTCAATTGAGCTACATTAACAGCATCAGTGTCTTCAGTACCAGCTGCAAGGCCAGTAATTTGGCGAGTTGCATTTGCACCATCGCCTACAGATACAGCAGCCAATGTGGACGTTCCTACAGCACCTGCTTGATCACTGTATTTATTAGTCCGGCCAGTCGCTGGATTAAAGCCTTGAATCCCTTTATCTACTGTGGCTTTAGAATAGGATCCAAGGGCAACACCATCCTCAACTGATGCAGAGGATCGATACCCATTTGCAACAGCACGAGCTGCACTCGCTTCTGCTCCACCACCAACGGCTACAGAACGCTCACCAGTTGCTTTTGACATAGCACCAACTGCAACTGCATAATCAGCCGCTTCTACAGTTTTATTCTCGGAGGCAGAACCAAGAGCAACTGCATAGTCACCTTTCGCTTTTGTACGTGCCCCTAAAGAAACAGCGCCTGTCTTTGTAGATTCCGCTTCACGACCAATAGCGACAGTATCCATACTTGTTGCCTTGTTATCACGGCCGATTGCAATTTGAGAGTTTTCCTTAGTGGCAGTTGTTGGGTCTCCAATAGAGGAGTCTGCAATATTATTTTTACCAATAGCAATCCCACCCATGGTATTAGCAGTATTGCTATTACCCATGGTAATCGTATCACCAAGGTTAGAATTGTTTTGTTTACCAATAGCGATAGAGGCACTACCTTTTGCTTTGGATTGGTAACCCATTGCAGTTGCAAAGTTAGCATTGACTTCAGATTCACGACCGATTGCTACGGCATAGCCACCAGTTGCCTTTGTCTGAGCACCAATGGTAACTGTATTTACAGAGTTAGTTGTGGAGTCACGACCAATAGCGATGCTATCACCACTAGAATCAGTCACAGCATTATGGCCAATACTAATGTTATCAGTACCTCTAGCCCAACTTTCACGCCCCATAGCAATAGAGAATTGACCGCTTCCTCTATCTTGATTTGCTGGATTAGAATTTGCACGATTACCAATAGCAATAGAATCATCACCAGAAGCCATAGATACATTGCCGATTGCTACAGACGCCCGTCCTTTCGCTTTATTATAGGCACCAAATGCGGCGGCTGCACCACCAGTTGCCTCATTACCATTACCAACAGCTACTGCAGAGTTTTCTGTCGCAGTATTTGCCGCCCCAATTGCTACTGTCCCCCAATTATTATCAGTTGTATTTTGATAACCTACAACAATAGAATTAGAGCCTACATGGTTACTACCATTGTATGCACCGTTTGGAGAAATATTAACAGAGCTATTCCCTAAATCGGTAGCTGCCTGTACAGAACTCCCCACACCTCCAGCACTTACGACGGCTAAAGCAGCCAATACACTTGCAAGGACTCTTTTCTTACCACTGTTGTTTTTCGCCATTTCAGATACTACAACATAGCATTGTTTTGATTTGGACCAAACAACCTTGAAGATCTTATTCATAGAAACTATGAACTCCTTTCTTAAACCGAAACAATATGCACACAGCATACATACTCTTCTAAGCGAGCTCTAAAAGGCAACGAGACACTCACAGAGCATTCACTTATAACACTTATAGCTTACCACTTTATAAATATTTTGTAAATCTAAATCCTTTGATATTCTTCATTTTTATTTAATATTAATTATAACTATTTTATAAATCAATTAACTGCTCAATTTATCTATATTTTCAAGTAATTAGACAGATATAAGCTTTCCTATTATGCAGTTTATAAACTTTTTATAAATTACCTACTTTATTTTAAATTTTCATCTTTTATATACTATTTTTCATGCTTCAATTAATGCAAGGAATATATATAGGATATATGCCTCAATAGTTAGCCCTTAGTTCCCCATAATTCTTTTATAGTGTTAAGAAAAAGAACCCAGGATTCACGCCTGAGTTCTTTTAACATCTAGATTCTTTATTTAATTGTCTTACACCTTATTTACAGGATGCTAAATAGCCCCATTGACCTAGGATCGTAAGGATCTTATCAATATATGTATAGTACGATTGATCATCCGTCTCTAGACCTTGGTCTTTCTTATAGCTTTTAAAAGATTGAACAAGAGCTTCTCTAGTCAGAGGATGAGCACAGGCTTTCATAATAAAGAGGATGTCTTCATTATACAGATTATTAATATTATTATCTTGGTTACTCCCCCAGATATACTGATGAGCCCCCCCTAGTAATGTTTCCACATAAGCTATATACCGCTTGGGAACAATAGTCTCATTATCTCGGAATGGTTGGGATTGGCAGTCTTCCATATATACATATAAGCGATTAATAACTAGCAAATGAAATAAAACCTTATCTGCTCGTTCTTCATCGAAAGCCACAGACGGATAGTTTCTAGCCATACTATCGCTAATATCATCTAGCGTGAAATAACCATTCCCCTCAGCAAGTTCTTCAATGGTAGATAACAGAGGGTCCTGCCCTGTAAGGAACAGCTTATCTTGATCTGTTTTCATGTAGCAGAGATCTCTAAGTATCTCTCTTGTCGTTTGTTCATCACGACGAACATGTTTACCATTGGCCTGGCTAGTCAATAAAGCGCGACGGAATTGAGTGTTCTTCATATAGTCAATGATTTGCTCGCGCCGTGCTTGATCTTGATCATCCCAAGACTCAATCAGGTCTTTTATCTCTTGATCTAGCCAAGAAGTAAAGGATAGTTGGAAATTAGAATCGCCAATATAGGCACAACCGGCAGTCTCCGCCCGACTAATGAAGTCACTCACATATACAGGATCATTAAAAGTGGCCAAATGCTCATGGGCTACATAGTAATCAGATTTTTGTAAAATAATATCAATATCTTGTAATAGGGAAGACCGTTTATGACTTGCGTCCTTATCAACTTGAATGGCCTCTGCTACACCTTTTATAAATGCTTTACCTTCTTGAGTAGCTTTCAATAAATTCTCTTGCCCCTCACTTGCAAACAGCATCATATCCCGGATTTGGTCCAATCGTTTCCATCCCGGATAGGTGTTATAAGATACATAGGCAATACCCTGTTCTGTTAAGTTTTGACTACAAATTGTAAGGATCTTCTCTTTTACCACATCAGGTACCCAAGACCAGATGCCATGAACGATAATATAGTCAAAAGACCCAAAAGACTTGTCAATATCCATAATATTAGCTTCTTCTAAGCGAATATTCGTCAAGCCCATCGTAGCTATAATCTTCTGCCCTTCCTTGATTTGAGTCTCTGACAAATCAATGCCAACAAATTGAGATTCTGGGAAGTATAGAGCTTGGGAGATAATATTCCCCCCAAAAGAAGAACCCAACTCAAGAACCTTAGCGCCACGAATGGGTACTGGCTCTAAGCCCCAAATACGAGCCTGCGCCGCCAGCATATTGATTGATGTATAAGGAAACGGCTTTGATGGGTATACGAGATTTTCATAACTTTCAGAAGCTAGGTTAGTCATATAGATATCCTTTTCTCCATAGTCTAAGGCCAGAGAATCAGCCCACAATAAACCCAAACAGGCTATTTTTTCATTAATTGATTAATCTGTTCCTGTTGTTTCATAACAAGAGCACGCAAGGCTTCCACTTCTTTAGCCAAAGATTTACGATCATCTTTTATTTGACTAGTGTGGCCAGTTCTAAAGGAGACCCCTGCCCCAACTAAGTGATTAGCACCGATGGCGGTGCTGAGATTAAGCAATACATCTTCATTAGGCCGATAAGCAGCACCAATAGCAGCCGCATTTTCACCCTTATAATGACCATAACCTGCCGCAAAGGACCATTTATTGTCTGGATCATAATCTAGATAGTGAAGAGAAGCTATTGCAGTCGTTCCAGCAATCCCCTTCTTATACTCATGTGTCATATTAGAGAGTCGATTATTGATATTAGCTAGGCTGCCACCTTGATTATTAATCGTAGATTGCAAGCTCTTCAATTGAGCCACATTAACTGCATCTGTATCTTCAGACCCTGCTGCAAGGTTAGTCAATTGACGTGTTTTGCCCGTAGCCTGATCACCAAGGGATACTGCTCCCATAGTGGATTTCCATGTAGGAGAAGCGTCTGTGGATGCAGCTTTAGAAACAGGATCATAACCACTTGCCCCTTCTGCACGATCTGCCACACTATAGGAACCCAATGCAAGACCATTTTTAGCCGTTGCATTAGACTGAATACCTATAGCGCTAGCTCCCCATGCAGAGGCATTAGACAATGCCCCAAGAGCATTTGAATAAGCACCTGTAGCTTGTGCGGAAGTACCTATAGCTGTAGCATAAGCGGAGTCCTTTGCTTGTGCATTATTACCAATAGCGGTTGCACCTACAGAGGTCGCCTTGGCTATAGTACCTACAGACGTTGCACCCCAACCTTCAGCACTCGAATCAGTACCCAAGCTTGTTGCTAACTCTACGGCATTACTATTACGGCCAATAGCAATACCACCTACACCTGCAGTTCCATCAATATGAGCGCCTGAACCAATGGCAATACTATCTTTAAATGCAGCCTTGCTATCGCGGCCAAGAGCTAAAGCAGCTTCTCCACTAGCAAGAGAAGAATGCCCATTAGCAAGGGCATCTTTCCCAGAAGCGGTAGCTAGGGTACCCATAGCCGATGCATATTCACCGCTAGCAGTTGCTTCTTCACCTACAGCATAGGCATTTGTATTAGTAGCATTAGCATTATAGCCTAAGGCCATACTATAATCCCCAGAAGCAGTAGACTTAGAACCCACTAAGGCTGCATTACGCCCTGTTGCCTTGGATTCAAATCCTAGCGCAGTCGCCTGAGAGCCTGTAGCCTTAACATTATAGCCAATAGCAGAAGTATATTGATTAGTTGCCTCTGCCCCATAACCAATAGCATTGGCCATACTATCTGTCGCCTTTGTGTGAACACCTAAGGCAAGAGAGCTATTTCCCATAGCCTTGGCATCATAACCAATAGCCGTAGCAAATTTATTGCCCGCAGTAACATCATGACCTACTGCTACAACACGATCACCGTTAGCTTGTACATTTTCACCAAAAACTACAATGCGGGACTCATTGGCTGAAATATTAGCACCCACAACTGCTGCTGTGTCAGAGCCTGCTACTATAGAATTCCCACTGGACATTAAATTATCCAAAGTAGAAGGTATGTTATTAGCCGCAAAGGCACTTGTTGATACAGCCGTTAAAATAGATGCTGCTAGTAAGGTCTTGTTCATGATATCTCCTTAATACACTTAATACACTTAATACACTTTGTAAATACTATACTACATTAAGGACTTATTTTATTCAATACAAAAGGAGTGTATAATAAGGAAATTATGAAATTTTAATTGTAAAATAAAAAAGACACACCGTTCGGTGTGTCTTTTTAGCTTAATCAGCGACTTCCTATCCTCCCAGGCCGTCACCAGCCAAGTACTTTCGGC
>OGJG01001117.1_pt1 | contig 13147 bp, 13 predicted proteins | sample 1572011 | NCBI WGS metagenome assembly OGJG01 (sample SAMEA2582115, study PRJEB24529) | metagenome | biome: Human gut stool | place: China | collected 2011
AAGATGACACTGCGGAACTTATTGAGCGGATGACAGATCTGGTAGAGCACCATGAAGCCAACTGCGGCCAGAATCATGGTTGAGGCCGTTGAGATGTCTTGGCGGCTGAGGCCAAACAGAGCTCCACAGACTACGATGACGCCAACGGTAAACATATCGGTAATCCCACCAGGCAAGGCACGCCGCATAACGTTGGGCAGAAATTTGCCATGAATGCGCTGATGATTGGTTTCCAACGCCAGCAGGAATGAAGGCGTCCCAATCGTAAACAGACTGATCAGCGTGATGTGGGAAGGATCGAGCGGGTAGTTGAAGGCAAAGATCAGCGTAAAGATGGACAAGAGCAGTGAGAAGATGTTCTTGACCAAAAACAGACTGGCTGATCGTTCGATGTTATTGACAACCTGCCGTCCCTGGGCTACGACCTGTGGCATTTTGGCAAAGTCAGAATCAAGCAGCACCATCTGAGCGGCATTCATGGTGGCCTCATTGCCTGAAGCCATGGCAATACTGGTATCCGCTCGTTTCATGGCTAAAATGTCATTGACGCCATCTCCAGTCATGGCGACTTTATGCCCCTTTGCCTGCAAGCCTTCTACAAGGCTTTTCTTTTGCTCTGGTGTCACTCGTCCAAAGACCGTATATTGGCTCGCCGCTTGGTGCAAATCTTCTTCCATCAGTAAGGTTCTGGCATCGATTAGATCTTCTGCTCCTTCAATGCCTGCTTTTTGTGCAATAGCTGAGACCGTAGCTGGGTTGTCTCCTGAAATGACCTTAATAGTCACTCCTTGTTGTTTAAAGTAGGCGAAGGTTTCTTTGGCATTTTTTCTCAAAGGATTGGAGAGAATAATCCAGGCCACCAAGTCTACAGGAGCCTCTAAAGTCTCTCTCAGGTGATCTCCCCGATATTTCCCAAAGGCCAAGACCCGATTGCCAGCCTGAGTAGCAGGAGCTATCTCTTGTTCAAGCTCAGAGAAGCCCTCTCGTAAAACAAATTCTGGTGCACCTAATACATAGATCCCAGATTCAAAGGCAATGGCCCCATACTTTTTCTTAGACGTAAAGGGCTGTATTTCAAGAGCCTTCCAAGGCTGGCTGACTGGTGTCTTATGAAATTTTCGGATGGCATCCATGGTATCGTTTTGATCCATACTAGCCTCTACATACTGAGCTAGAGCTTCCAAGTCTTGAGCGTCTTTAACTGGACGAATCTCTGTCACTTCCATACCCGGCTCTGTAATGGTCCCTGTCTTATCGACACAAAGGACATCCACGCGCGATAAGGTCTCAATCCCCTTCATGCTATTGAGCAGAACCTTTTCCTTGGCTAATCTGACAGCCCCCAGAGCCAGTGCCAAGGTCATCAAGAGATACAAGCCTTCTGGAATCATCCCGATCAAGGCCCCGACTGTTGAAGTCACACTGAGCTTGAGGCTATCACCTAAGCTGATATAGCTGCGAAGAAAAAGGAGCGAACCTAGCGGAATGATAAGGAGACCAATGATCCCCACGATTCGGTTGACCGCATGGACCATATCGGACTCCTCATGAGACTTGAACTGCTTGGCTTCCAGGCTCAATTGGTTGATGTAGGACTCGTTCCCAACTTTTTCCAATCGCGCCAGTCCTTGACCAGCGATCACAAAACTACCTGACATGAGTGCGTCTTGCGCTCCTTTTTTGACCTCATCAGCTTCACCTGTCAATTGCGATTCATCGACTTTTAGCTCGCCCTCCAGCAAAATCCCATCCGCATAGATCTGGTCTCCAGCTTGAAAACGAACTAGATCGCCCTCCACCAGCTGGTCGATAGGTAGAGCGACTTCTTTTCCTTTGCGAAGAACGATCGCTTCACTCATATGCAGAAATTGCATCTGACGCAAGATCCGTCGAGAGCGGACTTCCTGCACAATTCCAACCAAGGAGTTGACCACGACAATCGGGACAAACAAGAGATTGTTCCAAGACTTCACTGCAACCAGCAAGAACGCTAAGACCAGGAAAATCAGATTAAAGTAGGTAAAGACATTATCTCGAATGATCTGCCCAATACTTTTTTCTGTCTTAATCGTGACCTTATTTTGCTTGCCCTCTTGGATCTTTTTCGCTACTTCTTCCTGACTGAGTCCTTCTAATCTAACCATTGCTTTCCTCACTCATGTATTTCCAAGGGCAATCCTTCTGGATCGAAGAAAAATGCCATCTTCTTGCCATCAAAATCATCATAGCGAAGGCCTGTATTCTCAATACCTAGCTGATCCAATCTAGCTAGATAGGTCTCTACATCGTCCACTTTAAAGGCCAGATGACGCAGTCCCGCATGCTCGGGCAAGGGGAGCTTAGGCCGTACTGGGGCCGTCGGTTTGATAAAGAGTTCTAAAGTCAGCTCCCCCTGGCGGAGATTGATCAAGATATCTCCGCGTTCGGGACGGTCATACTCACTGACAATCGCAAAGCCCAACTGGTCCACATAAAAGTGCAACATGGCGTCGCGATCCCGTCCAATGATGGCAATATGATGAATCGTGTCTAACTTCATCTGGTCCTACTTTCTATTTTCTATAAAAAGAAAAGGGAGTGGGGCATATGCCCTTTTTCCCTATCCTTATGATTGTTGCAATACTTTTCGAGGCTTGGTCCCTTCAGCTGGTCCAATCACACCCGCTGCTTCCAACTCTTCCATGAGGCGAGTCGCCCGATTAAAACCAACCGATAAGCGGCGCTGGATCATCGAAGCACTGGCTTTTTGGGTCTCGATGACGAGCGCTTTGGCCTCTTCAAAGAGTGGATCGCCTTCGTCTGAGCCACCCATACCTCCATCAAAGTCTGACTCAGATACTTCACCTGGATCGAAGGCATCATCATAATCCGCTTCAGCTTGTTCTTTGACGAAGTTGACAATCCGCTCCACATCATCATCAGAGATAAAGGAGCCCTGCAGACGGATCGGATGATTTTCATCGATCGGTTTAAAGAGCATGTCTCCGCGACCGAGCAATTTCTCCGCTCCATTTTCATCTAAGATGGTCCGTGAGTCGGTCCCGGATGATACCGCAAAAGCGACACGGGAAGGCACATTGGCCTTGATCAAACCTGAGATAACGTCAACCGATGGTCGTTGGGTCGCCAAGATCATGTGGATCCCTGCTGCACGCGCCTTCTGTCCAAGGCGAATAATAGCATCTTCCACTTCTTTACTTGCGACCATCATCAAGTCTGCCAACTCGTCGACAATGACCACGATCAATGGAAGGGGCACTTGCTTCATCTCAGACTGGGCATTGTACTCAGCCACCTTGGCATTAAAGCCAGCAATATTGCGAGCGCCTACTTTCGAGAAGAGCTCGTAGCGATTTTCCATCTCATCAACGACCTTCTGCAGGGCTCGACTAGCCTTGCGTGGGTTGGTCACAACTGGAATCAAGAGGTGAGGAATATCATTGTAGACAGAAAGCTCCACCATCTTTGGATCGACCATCATAAACTTGACTTCGTCCGGACGAGCCTTCATCAAGATACTCGAAATAATCCCATTGACCGCTACTGACTTACCAGATCCAGTAGAACCCGCTACCAAGAGGTGGGGCATCCGAGCCAAATCAAAGGTCCGAGCCGAGCCATCTACAGCCTTCCCAAGAGGAATCTCAAGGAGTTTAGCCGGGTCTGTTTTGGACTGCTCCCACAATTCACGGAAGGAAACGGTCGCAATCTCTGAGTTGGGCACTTCAATCCCGACCAGAGACTTCCCTGGAATCGGTGCTTCAATCCGCACATCCTTGGCTGCTAGAGCCAAGGCCAAATCATCTGCTAGGTTCGAAATGCGGTTGACCCGCACACCGACAGCTGGCTTGACTTCATATTTGGTAACAGAAGGACCGATTTCCGCCCGCTCCACTGTCGCCTTGATGTTAAAGCTTGCAAAGGTTTCTTCCAAAATACGGATATTCTGGCGAACGATGTTTTTCTCTTTGGATTGATTTTTCGGCTTGTCAGGTGCGAAGAGATCAATGGTTGGAAGCTTGTACTGGAGGAGTTCCTTAGGTGTGAAATCCACTTGAACCTCTTCCCCATCGTCCTCGAATTCTTCGGCTTCCGGAAACTCTTCGTATGCTTCAGGCTCTTCAGGCCATTCTTCATCTGGCAGGTAGATCTCTGGTGTTGCTGGTGCGACAATTTCGGCTTCTGGGAAGGGCTCTGTGAACGGCTCTTCCGCCGCCAGCACCTCTCCCGTTTCAGGGTCTACAGGATGCCCTTCCATTGAAAGGGGAGTTGGAAAAACTGCACTTGCTTCTTCTTGCTCTCTTTCAGCTGCAGCAGCTTCCTCGGCAGCTCTCGCTTCTTTTTCAAGGAATTTCTGCTCGCGACGCTCTTTGCGTTTTTCCATAGAAGCGTGGAAGGCTTGCGACCCCTTTTCAAACAAATCATAGATGGAGTAAGGACTCATCAAGAGAATCCCCAATCCAATAAAGAGAAGGCCAATAAAATAAGAGCCAATATTTGAAAAGAGGAAGGAAATCGGAGCATAAAGAAGGGCACCGATCATACCACCACCAGCAAAGCTCTCCACTCGCAGATGAATCAAGTCTGCCATGATTCTTGAAAAGGTGACCTTGATCCCATTATTGTCTAAATGAAGGGAGGATACAAAGAAGGCCTGAAACATCAAAAGAAGTCCAGCAAAGAAGCTTAGGAATCCTGAAATAACCCCTTCGTGTTTGTCCAGCCATTTAAAGGCATAGAGGTAGAAAAAGGTCGCTAAAATAGCCAAGTAAGCCAAACTCCCAACAAAGAGTCGGATCAAGTTGTAGGCCAAGACCCCTACTGCTCCCAATTTCAAGGCCGCAAAAACTAAAACCAGACTAATGAGAATGGTCGCAATCATGCGATGAATTGCTTTTTTTCTTTCTAATTCTGCTTTGGACAGTCGTCTCGTCGACCGTGTTTTTTTTGATTGATTATTATTTGCCATAACCTTTATTATATCACATTTCTAAGCCAGTTCTCTAGTAAAATCATTTCCTCAATTTTTCAGAATAAAGTAAAAAACAGCACCGAGTGGGTACTGTTACTTATAGATTTTTCTTGGGGTGACGGTCAATGATGGCTTGATAGTCTTGCAGCGCTTGCTTTCCTTTGTCCGTCAACTGATAACCCCGAATTGTGAACTGCTCCGCCAGTTCTTCCTCCGTAAAATGGTCAGCCAAAGCTTGGTTCAAATCAGCTGCTTTCATCTTGGACAAACCCGCGACTCCCTTCTTTTTGAGAATGGCTTTTTTCATGGTCGCATTGATATGGTCCAATGAATCAAAAGCTGATTCAATAAAAGCATAGCCCTTGTCCACCAAAGCCTTCAAGTGTTCCGAAGCATGAATCCCATAGGTGTATTCAAAATACTTGGGAAACCAAGTCTCTGTCGTAAAGGTTCCAAAATTGATCCGCCACAAGAGAATGATATCCCCTGCAAGCAAGCCATCTCGAAGGGAACACTCATTAAGGTCATCCCAAAGACCCGTTGGGTCGTTGACAATTGTTCTTCTTTACAATGAACTAGCATCTTGCGATTTCCCAATGGATAGGAAAAAGCTGCGATCAAAATTAAGATACTTGCTCTCACCACACCTTCTCCGAGACCTCGTCCAAAATAAGGAATTTGAATCAATACGATTCCTAACAAAATCAGCAAAGTCATTCCTAACTGTTTTCCTGGAATCTTTTGGCCAAAAAGTGGGGTCAGAAGGAGACCTGCTAAAATCGTAATCTGCCAGGTCGCAGCCACAAACCATGATTCTCCATAGATAGAAGCCATCGATAAGGGCGCATAAAAGAGACCAAAGCCGACCGTACTCCAGAGCAACCAAGTCCACGGGGCTCGTGCAATTGCTGACAAGACACCCTTCAACTCGCCTTTCTGCCAGACTAAAACAGCCATCATGGGCAAACTAAAAAGGTAACGCAAACTAGCACTCCACATCCAGGAACCACCTGCCAGGTTCATGCTTCGATTAAAAATAAAGGTAAATGCAAAAAAGAGAGCACCTAGGATACCAAACCAAAGGGCTCTCGCAAAATGTGATGATTTCATTTTTTGATGATCGTTCTCCTGTAGTCATCCTATTATACAAGAATTCGGAAATACTTTCATCTGTTTTCCGCAAATTTTCAAAATAGTGTTTCGCCTTAAATTTTATCCAGATTTGAAAGTATCGCAAAATTAAGGTACAATAGAAAAAGACAACTATGTTGGAAAGGAAGAATATGAAAAAATTAATCGCACTACTATTATTTTCCGGCTTGGCTTTAACAGCTTGTTCGTCCAATAAAACAGACGCTAACTCTTCAAGCTCAAGCAAAGAAAAGACAGAGCAGACAGCAACTTCTAGCTCTAGTGAAAAAGATCAAAAGAAAATTGAAGAAGAACAAAAGAAATTAGAACAACTGCGCAAAGATTTTAACGATGCCATGACCAATGAAAATGCCGTCTTCCCACAACTCTCAAATGAAGTGGCTGAAGACGAAGCAGAGGTTAAAATCACAACAACTGAAGGAGATATCACTGTGAAGCTCTTCCCTAAATATGCCCCACTTGCAGTTGAAAACTTCTTGACCCACGCAAAAGAAGGCTACTACAATGGCTTACTTTTCCACCGTGTCATTAACAACTTTATGATCCAAACTGGGGATCCTAAAGGAGATGGTACGGGTGGCGAATCTATCTGGAAGGGCAAAGACAAATCCAAAGATTCAGGTACTGGTTTTGAGAATGAGTATTCTCCATACCTTTACAACCTTCGTGGAGCCCTTGCCATGGCCAATTCTGGTCCAAATACCAATGGTAGTCAATTCTATATCAACCAAAATAAGGATGATATTTCAAGTAAACTCCCAACTGACCGCTTCCCAGCTAAGATTATCGATGCTTATAAAAATGGTGGAAATCCAACCCTCGATGGTGGTAACTACACTGTCTTTGGCCAAGTGATCGATGGCATGGATGTGGTCGATAAAATTGCATCTGCCGAAACTGATGATAAGGACAAACCAAAAACAGACATCAAGATTGAAAAAATCGAGATCTTAAAAGACTATAATTTCAAAAAATAATGAAAAGAGAACCGCGAGGTTCTCTTTTTGTCTTTACGTCAATTCATTAAAGTCCCAGATTTGGTCCATCCAGCCTTCATAGAAGTCTGGCTCGTGGCAAACCATGAGGATCGATCCCTTGTACTCTTTCAGAGCCCGTTTCAATTCTTCTTTGGCATCCACATCCAAGTGGTTGGTCGGCTCGTCTAGTACCAAGACATTGTTTTCACGGTTCATCAAGAGACAGAAGCGTACCTTGGCTTGCTCTCCACCGGATAACACCTGGATTTGGCTCTCGATATGTTTGGTGGTCAAGCCACAGCGGGCAAGGGCGGCACGGACTTCTGCTTGGTTGAGAGCCGGAAAGGCATTCCAGACTGCTTCAAGCGGTGTCTGGCGATTGCCACCTTCGACCTCTTGCTCAAAATAGCCAAGCTCTAGGTAGTCTCCACGCTCTACTTCTCCAGCGATCGGTGGGATGATTCCTAGCAAGCTCTTCAAGAGAGTGGTTTTCCCGATCCCGTTGGCCCCGATGATGGCTACCTTTTGATTGCGTTCAAAGGTTAGGTTCAAAGGCTTGGTTAAAGGACGGTCATAGCCAATCTGGAGATCCTTGGCCTGGAAGATAAAGCGTCCAGGAGTCCGGGCATTTTTAAATTCAAAGGATGGCTTTGGTTTCTCACTTTGCAACTCAATGAGTTCCATTTTGTCCAGCTTCTTCTGACGAGACATGGCCATATTCCGTGTAGCCACACGCGCCTTATTGCGGGCTACGAAATCTTTCAAATCAGCAATCTCTTTTTGCTGACGCTCATAAGCCGCTTCCAATTGCGATTTCTTCATTTCATAGACTTCAAGGAATTGGTAGTAGTCACCTGAATAGCGGGTTAACTGCTGATTTTCCACATGGTAGACGATATTGATTACATCGTTCAAGAAAGGAATATCGTGGGAAATGAGGACAAAGGCATTTTCATAATTCTGCAAATAGCGTTTGAGCCAATCGATGTGCTCTGCATCCAAGTAGTTGGTTGGCTCGTCTAGTAGCAAGATATCTGGTTTTTCTAGCAAGAGTTTGGCCAAGAGGACCTTGGTCCGTTGCCCACCTGACAAGGAGGTCACATCCGTGTCCATGCCAAAGTCCATGACCCCAAGAGCACGCGCCACTTCATCGATCTTGGCATCCAAGGTATAAAAATCACGACTTTCTAGACGCTCTTGGAGTTCTCCTACCTCTTCCATCAGAGCATCGACATCGGCTCCCTCTTCCGCCATGGCCATATAGAGGTCATTGATGCGAGCTTCAGCTGTGAACAACTCATCAAAAGCTGTCCGTAAAACATCGCGAACTGTTTGTCCTTCTTCTAAGACCGAATGCTGATCTAGGTAGCCTGCCGTCACATACTTAGACCACTCCACCTTTCCTTCGTCAGGTTGCATCTTACCAGTCACGATGCTCATGAAGGTCGATTTCCCCTCACCATTGGCCCCGACAAGACCAATGTGCTCTCCCTTTAGCAAACGGAAGGACACATCCTCAAAAATCGCACGGTCCCCAAAACCGTGGCTCAAATTTTTCACTTCTAAAATACTCATGCTTGACTCTCTTTCATTGATTTCACTCGTATGATTATATCATCTTCACTGCAAAATGAAAAGGGAGCCCAACTCCCTTTTCTTTTACAAACCTAAGTCTGCGTATGGTTTCCGGTAGCCCACTTGAACAACTTTTCCGTCTTTGACAAGCAGAGGCCGTTTGATCAGCATACCGTCTGAAGCAAGGAGATCCGCCGCTTCTTTCACTGTCAGTTGATCCACCTTATCCTTCAAACCGAGTTCTCGGTATTTCATTCCGCTAGTATTGAAGAAAGACTTGATCGGTAGGCCAGAAGCTACCATCCATTCTTGCAATTCTTGGCTAGTCGGTGTTTCTGTGACGATGTTTTGGCTTTGAAACTCACATTGGAGACCGTCCAATTCTGATTTAGCCTTTCGACAAGTCGAACATTTTGGGTATTCAATAAAGGTATACATCGGTTTTATTTCTCCTTCCAGATAATTCCTTCATGGTGTAAGAGCCAGCGTTTGCGATCGAGTCCAGACGCATAGCCCGTCAGTTGTCCATCTTTTCCCATCACACGGTGGCAAGGGACTAAGATCGTCAAGGGATTGCGTCCGACAGCCTGTCCTACGGCTTGGGCTGAACCACAAGAAAGATCCTGGGCAAGCTGGCCATAGGTCTTGGTCTCACCATATGGGATCTCTCGCAATAACTGCCACACCCGCTCTTGGAAGGCTGTTCCTTGCGGTGCTAGTGGAAAACTGATAGCGATTGGATCTCCCGCAAAATAGTGGTCCAACCACTCCTTCACCTTCTCATGGTAGGGATGGATCTGCTCCAGCGCCCCATAGGGATCAGGCGCCTCCTCTTTCGGATCATAAAAATCAAGCTCTACAAGGCCTTCCTTACTGACAATGATCGAAAGAAGCCCCATAGGGCTTTCATAGAATTGTTTAAGATAGAGAGTCATTGTAGGCTGCTTCCGCTCTTTGGTCCCAGCGGTCCTCTTCTGAGACCACTTGGAATAGACTGGTTTCTGCTTTTCGTTTGATCTTTTGATAAGCCAGACGGACGCCATCAATAGGGACCTTTCCACAATAATGGTAGCCCAATTTTTCAAGTAAATGCTGCATCACCACATTATCCGGGTGCGTATCGCAACGGAAATCCGGCCCTTTTTCCCCTTCGATTAAACCTTGAAGGAAGGTCTGAGCCACCCCTTTGCCAGCAGCTTCTTTGGCTACAGCGACGCGGTGAAAAGTGACATACATATAGTTGTCATGCTCCCACTTGCCATCGTAAATCTCATTATAGGCCGCTTCATTTCCCTTGTGGACGGCTGCATAGGCGACAACTTCCTGATCTTCAACGGCCACATAGCCACGACTTTCTAGAATATCCTCAAAAATGATCTCTTCATCTGGATAGCCATCCTGCCACTGGTCGACCTGTCTTTGAGCCAGGCTTTCCTTGGCATCTTGGATGATTTCCATAATTCGCTTAATCTCATTGGGATAAGCCATTCTAATTTCCATCCTGCTTCCAACCTTTCCTAGTCTTGATGGTAACGAGCATAGAGCTCACTCTTTTGCAGGCCGTATTGTTTAGCGACCTGTTTAATTGCTTGATTTTTCTTCATGCCCTCTTGGACCAAGGTATCGATCTCTTGGATCAAGTCGACCTCTTCTAGGTCTAACTCTTCTTCTTTGGCTCCTTCGACGATCAAGAGGCACTCCCCTTTGAGGGGATTTTCTTCAAGAAATGCGACTAACTCAGAAATACTGCCACGAGTATATTCCTCGTAGATCTTGGTTAATTCACGAACCAGGACGACAGGACGATCCCCATAGACAGCCAACATATTCTCTAAGGTTGCCTTTACTCGATGAGGCGATTCATAAAAGATCTGGGTCTCCGGATAGGCCACTTTTTCTTGGAAAAAGGCCTTTTGTTGCCCCTCTTTGCGAGGCAGAAATCCATAAAAAATATGAGGTTGAGGGGCTAGGCCACTGGCAATCAAACCCGTTATACCCGCACTAGGACCAGGCACAGCTACGACAGGAATCTCTCGTTCAATCGCTGCCTTGACCAAATCATGACCGGGGTCAGAGATACTAGGGAGTCCTGCATCTGAGACTTGCGCCACATCCTTTCCGGATTCTAAATGGGCGATCAGATCAGGAATTTTCTCCATGGCATTGTGCTCATGAAAGCTAGTCTGGGGTGTCGTAATCTCAAAATGCTTGAGCAAGAGGCCTGTATTTCTAGTATCCTCAGCTGCGATCAAGTCCACATCCTTTAAGGTCTGGACCATGCGGTAACTCATATCCTCCCGGTTACCGATCGGTGTTGGGACCAGGTAAAGCACCCCTGTTTTCTTTTCCCCTTTAAAACTTCGTTGGATCTGCATGCTTACTCCCTAAATAACAACTCGTCACAAAACATACACTCTTCATCGTTCTCACGGCGTTGGCCGTAGGAATAGGTGCAAATATGAAAACCGTCGTTGTAAATACGTTGCAAATTTTCACGGCCATGGTGTTGTGACTTTGTGGAGGAGGTCTTCTCGACTTCCCCCAAACGCTCTCTCAATTTATCATTTTCTAAGCGAAGAGCTGTATTTTCTTCGATGACTTGTTTCAAATTTTTCTTGATGGCTTCGACTTCAGCCAAGGTGACCAACAAATTCTGAGAAAAGCCGTCTAAAGCATCAAATAATTCTTTTTTATTCATTCTGACTCCTTAACTTTCTAAGCTCAAAACCATATATTCTAGAGCATTTTGAAAAGAAACATTGGCCTTCCACATCCTGCGAGCAAGACTCAATTTCTCAAGCAACTGCTGGGATCTACTCAAGCGCAACTGCTCTTCTAAAGCCAACTCCATCAAACGAAAGGCCTGGCTTTGTTTTTCCTTATCATCTGCTAGGCTCACTAAGCGGGTCACTTCCAAATAAGCACGATTTAAATTGGATTGACAACGTTCGATGAATTGATCACAAATTTTGGCCAGTTCAAAAAAAGTGGCATTCCTTTTTTGCTGCTCTGCTTCTTCGAGACTAAAACTAAAACGAGCTACTAAATTTGCCTGTGATTTGATCAAGCCTTCTTTTTCTAGCAGTTCGGTTAGGTAGGCTTGCTTTTTAGGAAAATGGACCTGCTGGGCCCGACTCTTGATGGTCGGTAAGATCAAGTTTTCATCGGAAGTCAACAAGAAGAGATAGATCTCACTCTGGGGTTCTTCCATAACTTTTAAGAGAGAATTGGCCGCATTGGTATGCATCTTATCCGCATCTTGGACGATAAAGACCTGCCGACTTCCTTCAAACCCGGATTGAGAAAAGTCTTGAACGAGCGAGCGAATGCGGTCAGTCTTAATGATCTGGTTGACTGGACGCACGATCTTTACGTCTGAGAATTCTTCTTCTTCAATCAAGCGACAGGACCGGCAGTTGCCACAAGGCCAGACTCCCTGCAAATCTTCGCAAAATTGACTTTGAGCTAGCAAGAGGGCCATCTCAAAACTGGCAAAAGAGCCTGTAAAGAGATAAGCATGACTGAGCTGTTTGTGTTCTAAGATCTGGGTGAAGCGCTCCACCAATTCTGGCTGGAGCTGTTGGATCTCTTCTAGCTTCATTTCAATATCCCCAAGCGATTTTCTAAAACAGCCAAGACATCCGCAAAGACTGCTTCAAAGGATTGACTGGCATCGATTTTCACAATGCGCTCTGGTTCCTTTTCATACAAGGCCAAATAACCTTGTCTGACTTTTTGGTGAAGCTCCAATCCTTCCAAATCCAAACGATTGACTTCCCGCTCTTGGTTTTTCGCAATTCGAGCGAGCCCTTCTTCGACATCCAGATCAAAGTAAAGGGTGAGATCTGGTTTAAGACCATCTGTCGCGAATTGATTGAGCCACTCGATATCTTCCACACTCAGACCGCGACCATAACCTTGATAAGCGACCGAGCTATCAATAAAGCGGTCCATCAAGACAACCTTCCCAGCTGCAAGGGCTGGCAAGACACGTTCCACCAAATGCTGCCGGCGACTAGCAATATAGAGCAACAACTCGGTCTTGGCATCCATACTAGTATGGTCTGGATCTAAAATGACTTGGCGGATCTTTTCTGCAATGTCGACACCGCCTGGTTCACGGGTTGTAATAAAAGGAATTCCTTTTTCTTCAAGTAGAGGCAAAACGGCTTCTAGGACCGATGATTTCCCCGCTCCTTCTGGACCTTCAAATGAAATTAATGTACCGTTTACCATAGTATCCTCTTTCTGTTTTTCTTCTTTTTATTTTACCAAAAATAAGGGTAAAAATCTTGTATTTTAGGAGAGAAAATTTTTCAAAGTCATTTTCATTTTTTCACTTTTTTGTTACAATGATCTTATAAAGTTTTAGGAGACAACCTATCATGTTTAAATTTAAAGATATTCTGGCTATCATCTTGGGGGCCGGCATTTTTTCATTTGGGATCTATTTTTTGGTCATTCCCTTTCA
>OGJG01001123.1_pt1 | contig 13033 bp, 5 predicted proteins | sample 1572011 | NCBI WGS metagenome assembly OGJG01 (sample SAMEA2582115, study PRJEB24529) | metagenome | biome: Human gut stool | place: China | collected 2011
CTGACTACCCGCAGCGGTTGTACCATAACGCTTGATGATGAAAAAGGAAGCGTTATGATGAAAGACAAGGAAGGCAACAGCTATACGGCAGACGGAGAAGGAAATATCACAATATCTGCCTCTAAAAGCATCACCTTGTGTGTTGGAGAAAACAAAATAATGATTGATAGCGAAGGCAATATATCATCTAATGCGGAAAAGGACATAACAGAGTCCGCGGGTGCCAATATTGCGCAATCGGCAGAAAATATTGATTGTACAGCAAGCAGCAATTATAATATCTCCAGTACTGATTTTACAGCAACCGGCAGCAGCAGTGCCACGGTCAGCGGTACAACAAAGGCTACGATAGATTCTTCCGGAACCACAGCCGTAGCCGGAACTATTGTCAAATTGAATTAACAGCATATGAGCAACGCCATACAACAAATAGCAGACAAGATGCTCTACCAATGGGAAGATGCAGTCAGGAAACCGGTCAAGTTAATCCGTATCGTCATCAATCCGGGAGACGAAAGTATGCTTGATGCTTTCTATGACTATATGCTTGCCCTTGATAGCGAAGAGGAAGATATGGTGTTCCTCATAGAACTTCCGTTCAGTTCCAGAACCGATTTCTCAAAAGATGTTGTAGGGTATATTGCACAACAAGTAGAATACTGGAATAACTCAAAGAAACCCGAAGATATTGTCTTTGAACGTGTTGATTGGATAGCTGATTATAAGTCGGAAGAAGCGGAAAACGATGCCTCTGTCGCAGTTGCCAACTTCAACAAGCTGACAGAATCCCTTGTAAAAGGGACTGATATGAAATGCAGTTTTGTCTTTAACCTAAAGAACACATACGACTATGACGGATGTCGTGAATGGTTTGAAAAGGCTCTTGCTCTGCCATTCCACAAGCAAATGGTATGGGGGATATCCGACATAAAAGACTATGAACAGTTTGGCAAACTAATGGCCAAACACTCCAATGACGCGGTGTCTATTTATCCGCCAATAGATTTAGACGGTGCAATGGAGCAACTCGCGGAACAAGCGGCGAATGAAGATAAGAGCGACCCGGCAGCCTCGAATTTCAGGCTGGCATTAATCAAACTGATGAACAGTGTGAAAAAAGGGAACGCAGCGCAAACAGAGGAATTTGCGAAGAAATGCCTCGATATCGCTCTCGAAAATGTGAAGAAAGACATTAACTGGATCAGTCAATTTGTAACCGTATATACAATTCTATATACAGACCAGATTTCCCGTAAGGACTACAAGACGGCCATGTACTTTGCCGACAAAGCCGTAGAAGCCGCTGAAATCGGGGAAGAAAAATTAGATCCCTCTTTAGCTTGCCGATTGCTCGGAAACACCTTATTGGGGAAAGCCTCCATCTATGTACGGGAGTCGCTTTGGAAAGAAGCGGCAGAGACGTACTATCGCGGTGCTGAAGCATACTCCAGATGCAACGATTACCTAATGCAAAGTGAAGCATTGAGGCTGTGTGGTTGGTGCCGGGAAAATAATTATGAGAAATCGTTAGCTGCGGAATGTTATGTGGAAGGTTTCAGACTTTCAGACAAACTTTCCATAGACCTGATAAAGAACTCCTCTTATCCTCTCCTGTTATTAAGCCTGCTAAACAGTTCGGCACGCTCCAAGCTGGTCAGTGACGATGAAATAAATGAAGTTCTGACCAAAGTGTTAGGAGATAACTGGGAGAATTATTTGTATGAGTATAAAAGAAATTTAGGAAAATACAATGGAATGGCTGACCAACATATTGCGAAATCTTGAAGGGCTGTTCACTAATGCAACCGAATATGCCTATGCGAACCCTAAAGTGGGGTACTTAGTAGTAATCTTTCTGCTATTGGTTTGGCTTGTCGGACTGATATTCGACTGGAAATGGACATACGCCAGACCCGGAAGCTGGGGAGGAAATTTCTTTCTTGACTTATTGGGTCCAACCGGATTCCGATTTTGGCTCGGTGTAATTATTGTGATTGCCATTGTTGCATCTGCCTATTTGTATTTTCGAGTTAAATAACGATAAAAACTGACAGTTATGGCGGACACAGGCTATTTCGACAGCGTAAGTGCTAACCTAAAGACCGGCGTAGGTGCGCAGGTGAAGGGTATCTCGGAAGGCGTCAAGGCGAACTCCGATGCCGGAGTGTCACCGTCCGTCAATGCCCTCGACACGGGTGTCAAGGCGGCAGCCGCCATCGGCGGCCTTGCCGACGGTCTGAGCGAAGCCGCGATGCTCCCCGTACTGGGTGCCATGGGCATGAAGGGCATGGCCTGCCTGCCTATCTCCAAGCAGCTCGACCCGGTCATCGGCGTGGACATCCACCTCGTGACGATACCCCCGTCCCCCGTCGTGCCCATGCCTCACCCTTATGTCGGGGTCCTCCTCCGTCCGCAGGACTTCATCGCGGCGGCGGTCTCTTCGTTCATCCCCCCGCCACCGACAGCGGAACAGACGGGCGACGCCGACAGCGCGAAGCTCGCCGAGGTGGGCCACACCGTGCTGACGATGGCCGTCGGGATGCTGGGCGCCACCGTCAAGATAGGCGGCTTCATCCCCCGCGCGGTTGCATCCACACCCACGCGGAGCATCCCGCACGTCCCCATGGGCGCAGGCTGGGCGGCCCCTTCAGCGGCGATACCAAAGAACAACGGCCACGCCTTCATGGGCAGCCTGACGGTACTTGCCGACGGGATGCCCTTCTCGGGCGGCGGCGCGCACCTGCACCTTGACTGCAACGACGTGGGCATACCGAGCGTGCACAAGGTTCCGGGCATGTTCCTGCCCACGGGTGTCATCAACCCGATACCTCCCGCCAGACAGATACTCACCAGCCCGGTTCCCGTCCCCCTCAACCCCATGGCGGCACTCGCCCGCAAATGCACGGGGGCGTTCGGGCGTTTCTACAAGAAAAAGACCAGGAAGCTGGCGGACAGGCTGCACAGCAAGGTCAACAGGACGATAAAGAGCGAATCCCTGAAGAACATGCTCCACAAGGCCATCTGTACGGTCACGGGGCACCCCGTGGACGTGGCCAGCGGCACGTTCTTCACCGACGAGGAGGACTTCTGGCTCGACGGCCCGGTGCCCCTGTCATGGGAGCGCACGTGGTACAGCCGCAGCGACTACCGTGGCCCTCTGGGCAACGGGTGGCACCACGCCTACGACATGGGCGTCGTCGCGGACACGGAAGAGGGCACGCTGACGCTCCGCATGAGTGACGGCATCCCGGTGGCCTTCCCCCTGCCTACAGCGGAGGAACCCTCGTTCATCCTCTCCGAGCGCAAGGAGGCCCGTCTGGAACAGGACGGCGGCTACTGCGTGTGGGACATGGCCGAGGACCTCTACTACCGCTTCACGCGCAAGGAGTACGATTCCGTGCGCCTGCTTGAGAGCGTGACCGACTGCAACGGCCTGGGCATCCGCTTCGACTACACGAAAGAGGGCCTGCTGCGCTCCATCACCGACAGCGCGGGCCGCCGCCTGAGGGTGGAGCACGACACGAGAAGCGGACGCATCCTTGAGATATGCGGCCCGCATCCGGAAGATCCGGAGAAAGAGATTACCCTCGCCTCCTACGAGTACGACGCCGACGGCAACATGACCCTCCAGCGCAACGCGGCGGGCGACGTGATGACATACGAGTATGCCGGAAGGCTCATCGTGAAGGAGACATGGCGCAACGGCCTTGCGTGGTACTTCGAGTACGACGGTACAGGCGTGGGTTCGCGCTGCGTGCACACGTGGGGCGACGGCGGCATATACGACCACAGGCTCACGTTCCGGGAGGGAGTGACCGAGGTGCTCGACAGCCACGGGGAGCTGACGGTGTACCACCACCGTGGCGGCCTTGTGTGGAAGAAGGTCGATGCCAACGGAGGGGAACACCTGTGGCGTTATGATGACAGCCGCCGGCTCCTCGCACAGACGGACCCGCTCGGTAACAGCACCCTGTACAGATATGACCGCTGGGGGAACTGCACCGACAGCTCCGACCCGTGCGGCGGCAGCGTGTCCGCCGTGTATCCTGCCAAGGGGAACCTGCGCAACCGTCCCGTATCCGTTACCACGCCGGACGGCGGCACGTGGGAGTTCGGCTATGACCGCTCGGGCAATCTGGTGAGCCGCACCAACCCCGAAGGTGCCGTCACGAGGATGACCTACCGCAACGGTGCGGTGGCATCGGTGAAAGACCCCTACGGCGTGGTGACGAGGCTCGCCTATGACCGTTTCCATAACCTCACGGAAGCCTCCGACAGCCGGGGGAACACCTCGCTGTACGGCTACGACCTGCTGGGCAGGTGCGTGAGCGTCACCAACCCCAAGGGTGCGGTGCAGAAAAGGGAATACGACCCCGTGGGCCGCGTGGTGCGCGTGCTCGACTTCGACGGCAACGACATACGCCTGTCCTACGACGGGATAGACAACCTCACCGAATACCGTGACAACGTCCAGCACGTGGAGTACGGCTACTCCGGCATGTGGAAGCTGACAAGGCGCCGCGACCACCGGGGCGTGGTGAACTTCCGCTATGACCGGGAGGAACGCCTGCGCCGTGTGACAAACGAGAGGCTCCAGAGCTACGAGTTCACCCTCGACGCTGTGGGAAACGTCACCGCCGAGAAAGGCTTCGACGGGGCCGTCCGTCGTTACCTGCGTGACAGGGGCGGACGCGTCGTCAGGGAGACGCTGCCATCGGGAACGGAAAGGGAATACGGCTATGACGCCTGCTCGCGCGTGACGCGCGTCTCATACTCCACGGCCGGCGACCCCGACCAGACCTACGCCTACGGGCTGTCCGGCAGGCTGGTGCAGGCATCGAGGGGGGAAAGCACGGTGGAGTTCGCGTACAACTCCCTGGGACTTCCGGTCCGGGAGACGGCCGACGGCAACACCATACTCCGCACCTACGACCATACCGGCAGGATACTCACGCTCGACAGCACGGTGGGGGCCTCGCTGCGCTACACCCGCAACGCCTACGGGGAGCTTGAGGGCTTCACTGCCACCGGCGGCAGCGACGCCGACGGCGCGGGCTCGTGGGAATCGGCACACCGCCACGACACGCTGGGCTTCGAGGTGGAGCGCATCCTTCCGGGAGGCGTCGTCCGCTCGTTCGCCTATGATGACATAGGCCGTCTGGTGGATGCCCGAACACGCAAGGACTCGCGCACACGGCATATGCGCCGCTACCGCTGGGGCGTCGCCGACAGGCTGTTGTCCGTGGAGGACAGCAGGCGTGGCGAGACCCGCTACTCCTATACCCCGACGGGGCAGCTCGAAAGGGCGGAATATCCCGACGGCAGGGAGCAGTGGAGGAAGAGCGACCAGACGGGAAACCTGTATCCCGACCCGGACATGAAGTTGCGCCGCTACCTCGGTGGCGGACGGCTGGAGCAGGACGGCGAATGGCACTGCGAGTACGACGCGGACGGCAACCTGACGGAACGCTACCTCGGCACGGGAAGGTGGCTTGACGGCAAGAAGGACCGCTGGAGATACCGGTGGAACGCCGACGGCTCTCTGGCAAAGGTGGTGCGGCCGGACAAGAGGGAGGTGGAGTTCACATACGACGCGCTCGGGCGCAGGCTCTCCAAGAGCTTCGGCACGACCGTGACGCGGTGGGTGTGGAACGGCAACGTGCCGCTGCACCAGTGGAAGCAGCATAGGGAATACTCCGTCATGGAGGACAGGTGGAACACGGACACGGAACGCCGCGACATGACGGTATGGCTCTTCGACGAGGATTCCTTCGTGCCGGTGGCAATGATAAAGGAAGGCAGGTCCTACTCGATACTGACCGACCAGCTCGGAACACCGACGGAGGCATACGATGCCGAGGGCAACGAGGTGTGGAGCCGCGTGCTCGACATGGACGGGAACGTCATCGGGGAGACGGGCAACAAGGGGATGGTACCGTTCCTGTTCCAGGGGCAGTATTATGACCGGGAGACAGGGCTGGCGTACAACAGGTTCAGGTACTACTCGCCACAGATGGGTATGTATGTCTCGCAAGATCCGATAACAATATATGGTGGGTTACGATTTTATGGATATGTTAAAAATCCGAATTCATGGACTGATGTTTTAGGTCTTAAAGGTTGCTATTTAAAGAAAGCAGAAGAAGGGGCTGAATATAAGTATGTACTCCAAATCTCAGAAACTGAATATCCAGCAACTGCGGGACATATAAAACGAGCTATCGATAAAGGAAAACCAAGCGTTGTCACAATAGATCGTGATAATGCTAAAAGTAATAGAAAGAAATCCTTAGCTGGAGTTAAGACAGAAAAAGGTTTGGATCGAGATGAATGGCCAATGGCAATGTTCAAAGAAGGTGGAACTGGAGCAGATATTGAACATATTTTGCCAAGTGATAACCGAGGTGCGGGTGCATCAATAAGGGCGGCGTTATCGAGCTGCAACAATACTGATACTATTAAAATTGAAATTATAAAATAATGGAACAAATGATTATTACAGTTGCAACAGAACTTTTATCGATTAAAAATAAACGAATCGAAAGTTTGAGTAAGAAGGTTTTAAAAAAAATGAATTTTAAATCTTCAAAAGATTTAGAAAATCTGAAAGATTTGTGTTATTGGCTATATATATATGGGCATAATAACCAATTTGCTAAACTATATTCAACACTTCTTTCAATACCATTCTCTGGAAATTGGAATACATGGACGCAAGTAGAACTTATGTTGGCTTTAGTTTATTATGTATCTATCAAAACTGAAGATACTCAGGTTGTGTCTAAACAAGCGTTGGCGAAAATTATGCAAGCAGAGACAGATATTGATAGTATAAAAAGTCGATGTGATGGTTCTTTATTAGAGAACCGGAAGCAAAATGTACAAGAAAGTATTCAACTTGGAAATAAAACTGATATAAGAGAAGCTTTATATGCTGAAATGAGAGAATTAGTTTTAATATATGCTCTTGGCGGGAGTGATAAATATCCTTTAAAAACAATAGAGAACAGGATTGAAAATATAAAAAGTCAACTCCAGACTATGTAGTATCCTTCATAAAGACTGACAGTTATGGCGGACACAGGCTATTTCGACAGCGTGAGTGCAAACCTAAAGACCGGCGTAGGTGCGCAGGTCAAGGGTATCTCGGAAGGCGTCAAGGCGAACTCCGAGGCCGGTGTGTCACCGTCCGTCAATGCCCTCGACACGGGCGTCAAGGCGGCAGCCGCCATCGGCGGCCTTGCCGACGGCCTGAGCGAAGCCGCCATGCTTCCCGTACTGGGTGCCATGGGCATGAAGGGCATGGCCTGCCTGCCTATCTCCAAGCAGCTCGACCCGGTCATCGGCGTGGACATCCACCTCGTGACGATACCCCCGTCCCCCGTCGTGCCCATGCCTCACCCTTATGTCGGGGTCCTCCTCCGTCCGCAGGACTTCATCGCGGCGGCGGTCTCTTCGTTCATCCCCCCGCCACCGACAGCGGAACAGACGGGCGACGCCGACAGCGCGAAGCTCGCCGAGGTGGGCCACACCGTGCTGACGATGGCCGTCGGGATGCTGGGCGCCACCGTCAAGATAGGCGGCTTCATCCCCCGCGCGGTTGCATCCACACCCACGCGGAGCATCCCGCACGTCCCCATGGGCGCAGGCTGGGCGGCCCCTTCAGCGGCGATACCAAAGAACAACGGCCACGCCTTCATGGGCAGCCTGACGGTACTTGCCGACGGGATGCCCTTCTCGGGCGGCGGCGCGCACCTGCACCTTGACTGCAACGACGTGGGCATACCGAGCGTGCACAAGGTTCCGGGCATGTTCCTGCCCACGGGTGTCATCAACCCGATACCTCCCGCCAGACAGATACTCACCAGCCCGGTTCCCGTCCCCCTCAACCCCATGGCGGCACTCGCCCGCAAATGCACGGGGGCGTTCGGGCGTTTCTACAAGAAAAAGACCAGGAAGCTGGCGGACAGGCTGCACAGCAAGGTCAACAGGACGATAAAGAGCGAATCCCTGAAGAACATGCTCCACAAGGCCATCTGTACGGTCACGGGGCACCCCGTGGACGTGGCCAGCGGCACGTTCTTCACCGACGAGGAGGACTTCTGGCTCGACGGCCCGGTGCCCCTGTCATGGGAGCGCACGTGGTACAGCCGCAGCGACTACCGTGGCCCTCTGGGCAACGGGTGGCACCACGCCTACGACATGGGCGTCGTCGCGGACACGGAAGAGGGCACGCTGACGCTCCGCATGAGTGACGGCATCCCGGTGGCCTTCCCCCTGCCTACAGCGGAGGAACCCTCGTTCATCCTCTCCGAGCGCAAGGAGGCCCGTCTGGAACAGGACGGCGGCTACTGCGTGTGGGACATGGCCGAGGACCTCTACTACCGCTTCACGCGCAAGGAGTACGATTCCGTGCGCCTGCTTGAGAGCGTGACCGACTGCAACGGCCTGGGCATCCGCTTCGACTACACGAAAGAGGGCCTGCTGCGCTCCATCACCGACAGCGCGGGCCGCCGCCTGAGGGTGGAGCACGACACGAGAAGCGGACGCATCCTTGAGATATGCGGCCCGCATCCGGAAGATCCGGAGAAAGAGATTACCCTCGCCTCCTACGAGTACGACGCCGACGGCAACATGACCCTCCAGCGCAACGCGGCGGGCGACGTGATGACATACGAGTATGCCGGAAGGCTCATCGTGAAGGAGACATGGCGCAACGGCCTTGCGTGGTACTTCGAGTACGACGGTACAGGCGTGGGTTCGCGCTGCGTGCACACGTGGGGCGACGGCGGCATATACGACCACAGGCTCACGTTCCGGGAGGGAGTGACCGAGGTGCTCGACAGCCACGGGGAGCTGACGGTGTACCACCACCGTGGCGGCCTTGTGTGGAAGAAGGTCGATGCCAACGGAGGGGAACACCTGTGGCGTTATGATGACAGCCGCCGGCTCCTCGCACAGACGGACCCGCTCGGTAACAGCACCCTGTACAGATATGACCGCTGGGGGAACTGCACCGACAGCTCCGACCCGTGCGGCGGCAGCGTGTCCGCCGTGTATCCTGCCAAGGGGAACCTGCGCAACCGTCCCGTATCCGTTACCACGCCGGACGGCGGCACGTGGGAGTTCGGCTATGACCGCTCGGGCAATCTGGTGAGCCGCACCAACCCCGAAGGTGCCGTCACGAGGATGACCTACCGCAACGGTGCGGTGGCATCGGTGAAAGACCCCTACGGCGTGGTGACGAGGCTCGCCTATGACCGTTTCCATAACCTCACGGAAGCCTCCGACAGCCGGGGGAACACCTCGCTGTACGGCTACGACCTGCTGGGCAGGTGCGTGAGCGTCACCAACCCCAAGGGTGCGGTGCAGAAAAGGGAATACGACCCCGTGGGCCGCGTGGTGCGCGTGCTCGACTTCGACGGCAACGACATACGCCTGTCCTACGACGGGATAGACAACCTCACCGAATACCGTGACAACGTCCAGCACGTGGAGTACGGCTACTCCGGCATGTGGAAGCTGACAAGGCGCCGCGACCACCGGGGCGTGGTGAACTTCCGCTATGACCGGGAGGAACGCCTGCGCCGTGTGACAAACGAGAGGCTCCAGAGCTACGAGTTCACCCTCGACGCTGTGGGAAACGTCACCGCCGAGAAAGGCTTCGACGGGGCCGTCCGTCGTTACCTGCGTGACAGGGGCGGACGCGTCGTCAGGGAGACGCTGCCATCGGGAACGGAAAGGGAATACGGCTATGACGCCTGCTCGCGCGTGACGCGCGTCTCATACTCCACGGCCGGCGACCCCGACCAGACCTACGCCTACGGGCTGTCCGGCAGGCTGGTGCAGGCATCGAGGGGGGAAAGCACGGTGGAGTTCGCGTACAACTCCCTGGGACTTCCGGTCCGGGAGACGGCCGACGGCAACACCATACTCCGCACCTACGACCATACCGGCAGGATACTCACGCTCGACAGCACGGTGGGGGCCTCGCTGCGCTACACCCGCAACGCCTACGGGGAGCTTGAGGGCTTCACTGCCACCGGCGGCAGCGACGCCGACGGCGCGGGCTCGTGGGAATCGGCACACCGCCACGACACGCTGGGCTTCGAGGTGGAGCGCATCCTTCCGGGAGGCGTCGTCCGCTCGTTCGCCTATGATGACATAGGCCGTCTGGTGGATGCCCGAACACGCAAGGACTCGCGCACACGGCATATGCGCCGCTACCGCTGGGGCGTCGCCGACAGGCTGTTGTCCGTGGAGGACAGCAGGCGTGGCGAGACCCGCTACTCCTATACCCCGACGGGGCAGCTCGAAAGGGCGGAATATCCCGACGGCAGGGAGCAGTGGAGGAAGAGCGACCAGACGGGAAACCTGTATCCCGACCCGGACATGAAGTTGCGCCGCTACCTCGGTGGCGGACGGCTGGAGCAGGACGGCGAATGGCACTGCGAGTACGACGCGGACGGCAACCTGACGGAACGCTACCTCGGCACGGGAAGGTGGCTTGACGGCAAGAAGGACCGCTGGAGATACCGGTGGAACGCCGACGGCTCTCTGGCAAAGGTGGTGCGGCCGGACAAGAGGGAGGTGGAGTTCACATACGACGCGCTCGGGCGCAGGCTCTCCAAGAGCTTCGGCACGACCGTGACGCGGTGGGTGTGGAACGGCAACGTGCCGCTGCACCAGTGGAAGCAGCATAGGGAATACTCCGTCATGGAGGACAGGTGGAACACGGACACGGAACGCCGCGACATGACGGTATGGCTCTTCGACGAGGATTCCTTCGTGCCGGTGGCAATGATAAAGGAAGGCAGGTCCTACTCGATACTGACCGACCAGCTCGGAACACCGACGGAGGCATACGATGCCGAGGGCAACGAGGTGTGGAGCCGCGTGCTCGACATGGACGGGAACGTCATCGGGGAGACGGGCAACAAGGGGATGGTACCGTTCCTGTTCCAGGGGCAGTATTATGACTGTGAGACAGGGCTGGCGTACAACAGGTTCAGGTACTACTCGCCGAAGATGGGTATGTATGTCTCGCAAGATCCGATTGGACTTGAAGGTGGAATATTAAATCTGTACGGATATGTTGATAATACAAATGCGTGGAGTGATATTCTTGGACTAATTTCTAATATCGTTACTTTTACCGATAGTCATGGATTAACTTTAGAAGTTGGAGGTTATACAGGTCTTAGCCACATGAAAACTTCAGAATTAGAGGCATTATATCATGCAAATAATGATGCCATCTTAGGACGAGGTCATGGTCTTGCTGGTATTGATAAAATGGGGAATAAAATTATTTTACATCATTATAAACAAAGAGCACAAGGTCCAATAGTCGCTATGCCCAAAAAGCATCACGATAAACCTCATACTAATCCAGGTCAGCATCCTCATGGTAAACAAAAAGGAATGGGATTAACTGAAAATGAACGCGTATCTTTTAATCAATGGAAACATGAATTTTGGCGACATCAAGCTGAAGCTGAGTTAAAGAAACGAAATAAAAAGATAAACTATAGGAGTAAATAATATGAAATCAATAATTATACATGAATTAGAGGCGTTTTACTTAAGACATCCTGAGTTAAAAGGCATTCCCGTATCTTTAAATCAGATTAAAGATGCAGAAGAAATCCTACATACAAAGTTTGATAGAGACTACACGTTTTTTTTAACTCATTTTGGAGGTTCGTATGCTGGATATGCCATTCATGGATTTTTAAACGCTCCCAATATTGGAAATGAAACAGTAATTGAATTAACTCAACAAGCAAGGAATTTATCTCAATTACAAAATCTTTTTCCTGAATTAGATGAATGTATTGTTTTTTCTGATGACGGAGCAGGGAATCCAATAGCGATAGATTCCGGGGGGGGAATCTGGATATTTGATTTCGACACTACTAAAAAAAATAAAATAGCAGATTCTTTAGGAAAATTGATTGAAGAGAATATTCCTAATTGGTAAAAAATGCAATTAATATTCGTCAAATTCTATGGCGAACACAAGTTATTTTGATAGCGTGAGTACAAATCTCAAAACCAGTGTAGGTGCATAGGTTAAGGGTATAAAGACGGTAGCGGTCTTACTGATAGTCTGAGTGGAGTTGCGATGTCTTTTTCCGTACTGAGTGTCATGGGCATCTCCTGCCCATCTCCAAGTAGCTTGACACGGTTATTGATATCTACCTCGTAACGATACTTTCAGTTTCCGCTCACGCCTAACCCTTATATGCAAGCATTCGGCAATAATTATTATAACAATGAAAAGATTGTACCTGATGTAAATTATCTCAATTTCAAATCGCAAAGGTGTTATATGATGAGATTAAAATCATCAACCACAATTTGTGATATAATCATATAGTAAAATAAGTCATTAGATATGGACAATAAGTTTACATGGCTACCATTCTATAAAGAACTATCCAACTGGCTACTCGGAAAACAGAATAGCCAGTTAGAGCTTATATCTAAGTTAAAAGAAATCGGTATTACTGGTTTTCGCGATGGCACAGAAAAAGGCAAAGAGATCACACTGCAAGAAATAGACCCGTTCACATTCTTGGCGTATCTCAACAAGTTTCACTCCGATGAAAGGAGAGTCGAAATCTTGCAGGATTTAAGGCGTAAGCTACCTTTTAAATGTCCAGAACCGACAGATGTATCAGGCATCCCGACAACACATCCCATGAAAGTGCATCTATTCCCATGGAAGACAATCAGGGGCAACAATGATATAAATGTATTATGGGAATTGTTCGGACAGGTAAAAGAAGGGAAAGTAGATGAACGGCTTTTTCAAACGGCATTGAACATTAAAAGTGTCGGAAAGGGAAAGCTCAGTATTGTTCTGTTCTACGCTAATCCAGAAAGATATGTTCCTTTGGACTCCAACACTTCATCGTATCTAAGAAGTAAAAAACTGGGCTACACTTATGATAGTTTTGCATCATATAATGAGTTGTCAGAAAAAATAGTCAAGACTCTTGGAAAACGTCCGTGGGAGATTTCATAC
>OGJG01001174.1_pt1 | contig 12455 bp, 7 predicted proteins | sample 1572011 | NCBI WGS metagenome assembly OGJG01 (sample SAMEA2582115, study PRJEB24529) | metagenome | biome: Human gut stool | place: China | collected 2011
AATAGGCCCCATAATGCTAAAATTAATAATAAATTTGAAATAGCCAAAATTTTCTTGTAACCAATCTTACTTGAAATATAACTTAAAGGAATATCAAAAACTGAACCACATAGCTCAGTAATAACTGATAAAGTAGCTATTTCTGTGAACGAAAAACCTAAGTGCTTTAATAGTAAAATTCCTACAAAGTAGTACGGTAATCCAGATAGAAACATATTCATTCCGTATAAATTAAAAATCTTCTTACTCATAAGTTACAAACTGGGTCTCTAAAATATTTTGGACTCTTCTCCTTAATCAAGTTAACATAGCAGCCACCCTCGCAAATTTTTAACAATCCACAAGATAAACACTTAGAATTCTTCGTTCTAAAAGAACGAATCCCTCCATACAACTGATCATCATACCAAACATCTAACAAATCTTTTTCAAAGGCATTCTGCTTAGTTTGATTAACTCCTAAAAAAGCAATGCAAGGCAAGATATCCCCATTAGACATTATTTCCATCTTAGTATATTTTGCACGACATCCATAATACATTTCGTCAAACTCTGAAAATTCAATTGAATTATTTATCAACTCCGGATAAGCGGTGAAAAGATGACATCCCTCAGTAGCAAAATTTAAATTAGCTTCCCGTTGAGTTATATAATCTGTAACATACTCATTCAACCTTCTCAAATCAGCTAAATCGTATTTTTTCTTTATTTTCGTATATCCTGTTACCTCAGAATAATTAGCTACTGAAAATCTATCTATTTTATTCTCTATACAAAAATCAACCAATTCTATAATCTGCTCATAGCTTTGCTTTGTATACACTGCATTAATTCTACATTTTTTTCCAACCTCTTTAAAGTACTTCGCTAATTTAATTTGTCTATCAGGTCTCACCCCCATTAATTCAAAATTTAATTTAGGATCTAAAGTCTGCAAAGATAAAACCGGTGTAATATATTTAGATTTAACTAGAATTTCCACTGTACTTTTCTTTATTAATTGGGCATTAGTTGTTATAGTAGTCTTTATCTTCAGTTCTTCACAAGCTATCAACAAATTATCAATATCAAAATATCTAGTCGGTTCCCCTCCTAAAATTGAAACACTTAACACTCCATTATCTTTTGCTTGGCGCAAAATTCTTTCCCAATCTTTAGCAGGTTTGGCATTTCTATCTTCACGATTTGCTAAAAAACAAAAACCACATTTTAAATCACAGTACATACTGGGGTATATTACTAGTTCAAGCGGAAAACTCAATATGTTATGTTTTTTTAATTTTGCTACATGCTTTCTCGCATTTTGAAGAGTCTCGTCAGGATTTTTCGATGATCCCTCAATATTATTATCAGAATAGATATTTAATAAGAGTACTCGCTCTAGTTTTCCTGCTTTTATTTCTTTCTTAAAAAAGGACGTAGCAATTTCAAAACCATGATTTTGAACCAAATAAAGAAAATAAGCTTCACTCTCATCTAACTCAATTCGGTCAAAAGTTACTTTATTTATCAAAATTCCACCAAACTTTTCTAGTCTAAATAAAAAATCTTCTGAAATTGTCATCATATTGAATACCTTTCTAAAAAAGCAGAGGAAAATATAGCCTCTGCTTAACTTATGGGATAAATTACTTTATCACTTCCAGCCGTCACCTTTTGCCATTGAACTAGACTCAAGGACTTTTTCAAGCTCTTTAGACATATTTGGTACTCCTTTCGAATATGATACTGTGATTATATTCCTTTTCAACACTTACAATAAAATATTCCCATATTTGCATTTTCTAACTACTAGCTAAAATTTTTTCTAAATGTCCTTCATAAGTCTTTGCTAAGTGATGACTTCCTGCTAATTTCATCGCTCCAACACACTTCTTCATTTCAATAATTGCTTTCACATTTCCATCCTCTTTATATTGATAAAGATTTTGTGCATACTTAAAGACTAAACGTTCATATACTTCTGTCTCAATAAAAAAGCATTGATTTAGCTGCTTTTCAAAATATAAAGCATCCATAAATTTTTCTCTTTCAACACATGTAATATATCCATTTAAAAGCATCGTTGAAATTAATCGTCTGTTATTTGGAATTTCTTTGTAAAAATCAGAACGCCTAAACATTTCTCTTGCTAAGACCATGAAAACATCATGATTTAATACATCTAAAGTATTCGAGAAAATCAATAACTCATAGTACCCCCAGTATTCTACACTAAAGAGATAATCTGTTAAATATGTCAAATCATCCTTTGTATAGTAAGTTTCTCCTGATAAATCCTGTAGACGAATTTTCAATAAAATAATATTGATTTGATGAAATTTTTCTCGCCTATCTTCCAGTTCCATCTGAGAATAAAGTAATTTTTTCATACCTTCTACGTCACGTGTTGACACAAAATGACGTACTTTCGATAACAGTTCGTTTAACTCATCTCTATGAAAATCATGGACCGCATACATAAATTCATCTATTGGCATATTGATTTCATCTAAAATAAACATGAACTTTGAAATCGTTAAATCTGTTTCTCCTTTCTCAAATCGAGAGAGCTGAGACGTTGATATACCAGCCTTTGCGACGTCTTTTAATCGTAATCCTCTCGATTCTCGAAACTTTTTAAAAATTTCTCCAAATTTTTTCATACTACACCTCCATCACGCATATATGGGAATAATTTTCATTTGCTTTCATCATATCATACAATAAAGAAAAACAAAAGTGAGGATTATCACATGAAAAAGCAAAATTTACTAACACTTCTTCTTGTCGTATTTGAAGGCATTATCGTTATCGTCGTGGGATAAAGAGTCTGGGACAAAAGTCCTTTAGCTCCAAAAAGCAACGGTTTTATGCCGTTGCTTTTTGCATGATTGTGATAGTCTTGGTGAAATAGAATTGGCCAAAAAACCATTTAGAAAGGCCATCCCATGCACATTCGCTATAACACAAATCAAACAACTTTACCACTAGAACTTGCTTGCATCTTACCTCAAGACCACATCGTTTTCACCATCGAAAAGGTTGTCAATGCACAAGATGACAGTTACTTCCAGGCCTTCTATCATGCCTTCGGTCGTCCGTCTTATCACCCTAAAATGCTTGTATCTACTCTTCTATTTACCTATTCACAAGGAATTTTCTCTGGTCGAAAAATTGAAAAAATGATGATTAAAAATCTCGTTATTCAATACCTAACAGGACAGTTGGTTGTCAGCTACCGTACCATCAATCGTTTTCGAGTCGCTGAAGGGATGGAAGACCTCATTCGTAATCTTTTCATCGACCTCAATCTTCGTTTAAAAATAGAAGAGTTAGTGACCTTAGATTGTTTGTTTATTGACGGAACTAAGATTGAAGCTAACGCCAATAAGTACAGCTTTGTTTGGAAAAAAGCGACAGAAAAATTATCCGCTAAACTTCAAGAACAGATGCAGGTCTATTTCCAAGAAGAAATCACAACTCTTATCCATCAAGCTATTGAACTGGATACACAAGAGCCTATCTCCTCAGAACAGTTGACTGAGTTCGCTCAGCTTCTTGAAGAAGAATTGGCTGAACTAAGCCATGATATTGAGGAAACACCAGTTAAAGGAAAGGACGAACGTAAAACTCAACGTCGTAAGCTCAAGAAAGTCCTGCGTAAAGTTAAGGATGATTTTTCAGTACGTGCTGAAAAAGATGAGAACTATCAAGAGACATTTGAAGGGCGCAACAGCTTTTCTAAAACCGATCCAGATGCCACTTTTAGGCGGATGAAAGAAGACCATATGAGAAATGGACAACTTAAGGCTGGTTATAATCTTCAAATCGCTACTGAAAACCAATTTGAGCTTCACTATGATGTCTTCTCAAATCCAACAGACACCAGCATGCTGTTTCCTTTTTTAGAAAGCTATCCACATGAGTTAAAAAGAGTTGTCGCCGATGCGGGATACGATAGCGAGGAGAATCTTCTCACCTTGGATAGGATGGGTGTTGATCATTTGATTAAATATAGTCTTTTTGATAAGGAACAGAAGAAAAAACACAAAGAATCTGATAGGAATTTGGATAATTGGACTTACGATGGGACGGCTGATTCCTACACCCATCCAGAGGGGTGGGTATACCAGTTTGACCACGTCAAACACAACCATACCACGACAGGTTTTAAACAGGAAATCAGGGTTTATAAGGCAGAACAACCTGAATCAGCTCCTCAAAATGAACGTACGCTATCAGCACTTAAAAGTAAAAGAAAGTCAAACGCTTTTATCTGACGAAGGTAGACAAATTTTCGCTCAACGCAAGATTGATGTGGAACCTGTCTTTGGTCAGATAAAGGCTTGTTTGGGTTACAAGAGACGTAATCTAAGAGGCAAACGACAGGTTAAAATTGACATGGGCTTGGTTCTCATGGCCAATAACCTCCTAAAATACAATAAGAGAACGACTCAAAATTAAAAAGCTAGAGTTCCACAATTGGAAATCTCTAGCTTTTTTGTGGTTGAAAACTATTTTTGTCTCGGACTCTTGAATTATTTAATCACCTAGAGATTTGATGGGAAAAATTAATAATTGATATTGGAAAGGGAAAAAATCTCTAGATTTTTAAAGTACATATTAATTAGCGACGCTGTCTCAATTCACCAGTTTTGGCATCGCAGAAGAGTCGTTTACCACCAACATAAACATAACGTCCTTTAACTTGACGACCTGAACCGTCGAAGTAAAGTTGTTTACCATTGATGACCTGTTGTCCAGTCACTGCTTGGCCAGCTGAGTTAAAGTAATACCAGCAGCCACGTGCAGCTTCGACAAAGCGGTTTACCACTTGCTCACCTGTGTGGGCATCAAAGTAACATTTCTTACCTTGGACAGTGAGCAATTTACCTTTGACTTGAGCACCATTGCTACCAAAATAGTAAACTTTATTGTTAATATTTTGAAGACCTGTTACTTTGTGACCATCTTGGTTAAGGTAAGCCCATTGGTTAGCCGCAATTTGAATGAATTGGTTGATTACTGCTTGACCAGTGACGGCATCATAGTAACGTCCTTCAGCCCAGCCACCTTTTAACTGACTGTGGTCTTTGTTGAAGTAATAGAGTTTACCATCAATCACTTTTGCACCTTGAACGAGGCAACCAAAAGCATCCGCATAATACCAGTTGTTGTTTTCAAAGATAAAGCGTGAAACAGCCATTTCACCTGTTTGAGCTGAAATGTAGTATTGCTTGTTGCCTTGTTGCATCATCTGACCTTTGATTTGACGGCCTTCTGAGTCAAAGCAGTATTCTTTACCATTGATGATACGTTTTCCTGTCACAGCGTAACCATGTTCATCTAGGTAGTACCAAGCTTGGTTTTCTTTATTTTGAACAAAAGTATTTACAGCCATATTACCAGTATCAGGGATGAAGTAACGGATACGGCCATCTGAGAAGCGAATAAACTTGTCTTTAGCTTGGATACCTGTTTGTGTATCAAAGTAGAAGGTTGTGCCACCCATTTCAAGGAGACCAGTAGCCATGTGACCATAACAGTCAAAATAGCGGACATCCTTACGGTAACCTGCAAAATCGTAGAAACCGTTGATAGCTTTCACACCATTTTTATCGTAATAATAAGTGTAGCCATCGCTACCTTTAACAAGTGAGTCACGAGCTTGAAGACCATTTTCAAGGAAGTAATAAGCCTTACCATTGATGACCTTTTCACCTTTGACCTTTTGGCCATATTGGTCGTAATAATACCATTGGTTCTCGCCTACACGGACAAATGAAGACTTGGCATTGTTCGAATCAACACTTGGCTTAGTCTCGCCTGAGATGATTTGGTAACCTGAGTTATTTTGTTGATTTCCTTGTGAAATGATAGTGACATTAGCATTTGAACCGTTTGATTGACCTACTGTCACATTTGGAAACAGTTTATTAGAGTTCGAAACGATAGTCACATTCGGAGTTGTTCCTGAAGCCGTGATGGTAATCGTCGTGTTTCGACCACCATTCCAATGAATGCCGTTTGAGTCAGACGAACTTGTCGTAATTGTCGCAAAACCGCTAGCTGACGATGATGATGACCAAGATGATGACGACGAGTAAGAATACCAAGCTGAACTTGATGAGCTTGACGAACTTGACGCACTAGCACTTACTGATGCCGAGCTGCTACTTGATTGGTAAGCAGAACCCGTTTGTGATGAATTAGAGTTTTGTGTTCCTACTACTTGAGAAGATTGTGACGAGCTGACTTGACCAGATCCACCACCTACCACAGTCTGTGATGAGCCTCCTGTTGAGGCAGATGATGAAGACTCGTAGCTTGAGCTTGTTTGACTGCCATAGTTTGATGATACTGCTGACACATGACCAGCGTCTTCTGTCAAGGTTGGCGAATAGCTTTCATTAATCAATGAAGCACTTGACTCAATGCCTGCATCTGTTTGTTCAAAACCATCTCCATTAGGAAGTGACACTTCATCTGCTTGTGCCGATTGATCTGCTAAAAGTGCTCCACCCGCAAGTGCAACCATCGACAGCGTACTAACTCCAATAGTCACCCAGTTTTTCTTGACCTTGTGCAACTTAAATCCAACTTTCTTTTCCATAACATACACCTTTCAATATAACTTTATTTCTCTATTCTATGTTAAGGGATTTTGGAAACGAATACAATTACAGATGCATAACTCTAGTCTCATAAGACTAACCTTCTACCCATAATCTATTTGAAGAAGCAAGTCTAAGATATATACCTATCGTCTTTATATGTTAGAAAACGTTACCAAAAGAACGTTCGGATTTTGTTAACTTTACGCAGATATTCCGATGTTTAGTCGTTTTATCTCTCCCTTCATTAAAGGACTGAGTATAGTTTAAAGCAAAAGTAAGCAGTTTATTGACGATCCTCTTAATCAAACTCATTGTTTGCTTACAATCCACTAGACATTTCGAGGGAAATGATAAAAGAAAAGTACTTGAAAGAAAATACTTCAAGTACTTAAAAGTTTTGAAATTATGTGGAAAGCTGCTGATTTTCAATCTATAAGCTTCTGGGATAGTCCCAAAAATACATTTTCTCTGCCTACTTATCGTTTTCTGACCCAAGCTCCAGTATTAGCGTCATAGTAACGGCGTTGGCCTTTGACCCAGACGTAACGGCCTTTGACCTGACGGCCAGAAGCGTCAAAGTAGAGGTGTTGGCCGTTGATGACTTGTTCACCAGTTACGGCTTGGCCTGAGGCGTTAAAGTAATACCAAACACCGCGAGAAATTTGGATGAAGCGATTGGTTACGGCTTCACCACTATTGGCATCAAAGTAGTATTTCTTGCCTTTATAGGTAAGGAGTTTACCCTTGGCTTGGACACCATTGCCTTCAAAGTAGTAAAGTTTACCATTGATATGCTGGAGACCAACTACCTTTTGACCATTTTGGTTGAGGTAAGCCCATTTGTTGGCACCAACTTGGACAAAGCGGTTGGTTATGGCCTGACCTGAGTCACCATCATAGTAACGGCCGTTGGCCCAGGCACCCTTGACTTGGCTATAATCATTGTTGAAATAGTAGTGATTACCATTGATAACTTGAGCGCCTTTAACCAGCTTACCATTGCCATCGACATAGTACCACTTGTTGTTTTCCGTCACAAAGCGTGAACGAGCAATTTCACCACTATCGCCATCAAGGAAGTAACGTTGGTTATTGATAGTGACAAAGTGTCCCTTAACCTGACGTCCTTCATTGTCAAAGTAATACTGTTTACCGTTAATGGTTTGGAGGCCTATCACGGCATAACCGTTGCTATCGAGGTAATACCAAGCCTTGTTCTCAGGATTTTGCGCAAATCGGTTGACTGCGAGATTTCCTGTATCTGGGATGAAGTAACGCGTGCGTCCGTCCGCAAAACGGATGAACTTGTCTTTGGCTTGAATACCAGTCTTTTCATCGAAATAGAAGGTTGTGCCATACATATCGTGGAGGCCACGATACATTTGACCGTTGCCATCAAAATAGCGAACATCTTGGCGAGGACCTGCAAAGTCGTAGAATCCGTTAAAGGCCTGAACCCCTTTAGGATCGTAGTAATAGACGTGACCATCACTGCCTTGACGAAGGACATGACGTAGCTGGAGACCATTGTCTAGGAAGAAGTATTTCTTGCCATCAATGACCTGTTCACCTGTGACCATGTTGCCGTTCTTATCAAAGTAATACCACTGGTTGGCACCGATTTGAATGAAGGTATTCTTGGCAAGGTAACCACTCGTTGAGAGGTATTGAACCTTATCTCCCACCCTACGGAAACCAGTTGCTGTGATTTCTGTCATTTGTTTAGGAAGGAAGGTTTGACCTGCTTTAAGGCTGAAGTATTGGTTTGTGGCGTTATCTTGCAAGACATAGCGAGCTCCTGTGCCTTGGATATTGCTTCCATTGAAATACTTGGCTGACCATTGCGTAATTTTCTCATTGGTTGTCAATTTACGGCCATTTGAAATCTGCACGCGCTCAAAGATAACTGGGTATTTAGCCTTCAATTCATCAAGGAAGGCACCACCGTACTTGCCTTGGAAGTCATTTCCAAAGGTACGTGTTTTAGCTGCGTAGAGACTATTGTAGATTTCGGCATTTGGACGTGGTGTACCGTAGCTGTTGGTACGTGAGGCTGTTACCACTTCTTTTCCAGGAAGGTTGTAAATTTGGTCTGGAACCCAGTCAGCAATGGCTGAGATACCTTCAGCGTGAAGGGCACGAAGAGCATCCATGAGGTCTTTGAGTGAACCGTATTTGTTGTTCTTGCTCATGGCAATATCGTAACGGTCCTCGAAGGCGTAGCCATTTTCAATGATAGAATCCAAGAAAGTGCCGTCTTGGCTAGACACGTACTGTGGCGCAAATTCAAAGGAAGTGATTCCCCACTCTTTGAAGAGTTTGGCATTTTGAGCAATAACACGGTTGGTGTACTGACTTGGTGTCTTAACGAAATCTTGGAAGTTTGAGAAGCCTTCGTAAATGACTTGTGAATCAAGAGCTGCTGATGATTCAAAGACCTGCTCACCCTTCTTGGAAGTCGAAGCCTTGGTTCGAGCATCTTGGTTTTCTGAAGCACCCACTGGCACCCAAACTGCCAAATAACCAGAAACTTCAACGGTTGAATGACCAGCGATATCGTCTGCCGTGAAGGTCAAGTTCCCTTGATTATCCGTATAGCGAACCAATCCTGCTGGCACATCAGAATCCTTGAGGTAGGTCGCAAGACCTGTCGATTTGCTGAGAAGCAATGGACGGTAAGCCTGATTTTTGTGGGCAGCTCCCATATTGACCACTAGACGGTCATTTGTTCCCAACTTCATATCTGGTCGGTTGGCTGTAAGGACGAGCATTCCTTGGTTGCGTGTTTCAGAAGTACCAAGTTGGTTGGCTTCTTCTGCACCCTTACCATAACGCACAGATGACATGATTTCATAGCCATTAAGCTTAGTAACCTTCATGTCTTGACCACCTGCTACATATTTGATGCGAGCACGAAGCAGGGCATCGATGGCATTATAGTACGGTGATTTTTCAGCCATGTATTGGCCATCGTCGGTAAAGAGGTCACCGTAGTAAACACGAGTGATACTGTCCTTGTTGGTCAACATTGTGGCATAGGCAGCTGGGATATTGTACTGGGTGTACTTTTTATCAGCCTTGCGCATGTCCGCATTGTAGATTTCAAAAGCCTGTTTGAGCTCATCCATAGTGAAGGTGAAACCATCTGTTTTTGGATTAATCTGCTTGCTAATGATATTGGCCAAAACAGCTTGCACTTCACTATCATGGGCACGCACGAAAATATAATTGGCATCACGTGGCGTGTGTTTCTGCTCACTTGAACGATTGTTAAGAGAGTTAGTAATGACGCGCTCCAAGCTGCCACGGTAATTGCTCTTACGCAAGAAAGTTGTCAAAAGCGTTTCACGTAGTGGATTGTCAATGGACAACTGAGCACCCTTGGTATCCTTGTTGTATTGGTGGTCATTGTAGGACCAAGCTTCAAGGATTGACAAGTGAGCAATGGCGTTGGCTTCATTGTCAGCCACACGGTATTTTTCCTTGAAGTAGTCAGAAGCAATTTGCAAGAGGTCCGCATCCACATTGTCCACCGCATCGATACGAACACCGTCAAAGTTTGCACTTGGATCATTGCCAAGGAGAGAACCAATGTTCATGATATAGTGTAGCCAGTTTAGTTGCTCGGCTTGAACAGCTGGATTAGAGTTGTCGATATCGTTAGCCAAGAGCAACTCGTAACCACCATTTGAACGGTCAATATGATATTTGCGTGTCCCCGTTTGGTTAGTCGGTGTGCGGTTCATGAGGCGGAAGTCTGAATTGGCATGACTTGTCGCACTATTATTGAGGAAGGTCAGTGCTCCTCCTTGCAAGTGGTCTTTACCAACTAAGAGATTGTCCTCACTCTCAGAGTTCCAGCCAGGCTGTGTTTTGATGAAATCTGACATCAACTGGCGAAGCCAAGTGGTATTGCCCTCACGACCAATACGTTCCTCGATTCCTCGTTGAACCGTTTCGGCAGCAGCTGCTAAGTCATAGCTCATCATATCTGTCGTATAGGTCTTATTACCAAACCCTTGTTGGCTCATATAGTTGAGGTAGTTGACCTGTGTCACCTTGTCTGGCCACCAAGTCATCAAAAGGGGACGATAATCTTTCTCAGTTGAAGCTGTCCAATTTTTCCCATCCTTCAAAATCTGTTTTGGACGGTACCAGCTATCAGCCGTCAAGAAATTATCCAAGTGTTCAAAACTCTTACTTGACGTATCATAGGCCTGGTTATAAACCGCATAGATAGAGTTATTTGGAATAGCATCGACACGATACAAAGGTTTACTTTGATCCACCATAGCTCCAGTCTCATCGAAATAATAAAGGCGACCATCAAGTTCAATCGCTGTGTTCTTTTTCACAACGCCATTTTCAACATAATACTGCTTGCCATCAATAGTCTTCAAGTTCGAAGCTACTGGTTTATAGTCAAGACTTGGCTGACTTGGTTGAACAGGCTTATCAGGTTGAGACGGTTGACTTGGTTGAACAGGTTTGTTTGGTTGATTTGGCTGCGTTACAATGGTCACATTTGGTCTTGTGCCATTTGGACTTGTCACCGTCACGTTTGGCTTAGGAGTGTTTGGCCCTGTGATAATGGTTACATTTGGTGTCGTACCGCTGGCCGTAATCGTGATGTTAGTGTTGCGGTTGGCATTGATACGAATAGTGCTGTCAGCAGCGCGTGTGGCAATTGCTGGCGCTGCATTGGTCAAGACTCTAGGTCTTGCTTGTTCTGTCACACTTGGAGTAGACTGAGCACTTGTTTGCCCAGCTACTTGAGTTGATGTCTGACCTTGTGACACCTGTTCAGTAGTCTGTGTCTCTTGGCCACTAGCTTGAGTTTGCGAAGATACTGCCACTTCTTGACTGGCAACTGGACTAGTTTGTGCTTGAGCAGTTGCCTCCTGGCTGACTGCACTTGTCGCCGCCTGGAAGCTTGTTTCGTGACTTACGCTGGCTGTTGCTACTGCTGACACACTTGCTTGAGCACTAGCTTGCTCAGTAACAGTTGTTGTCGTCACTAGACTGGCAGTCCCATCCTCACTCAGTTGCTGCAAGCCGTCACCGTTAGGTGCGCTCGTCTCATCGGCCTCTACTTTTCCTTGAGCTAGGAGGCTTCCACCTGCCAAGGCAACCATTGAGAGAGTGGTCACCCCGATAGTTACCCAGTTTTTCTTAACCTTGTGTAGTTTAAAACGTACCTTATTTTCCATCTATATCAATCATCCTTTTTCTGTTGTTGACTCTACTCTATGATATATTCAGACAAATTACAAATAGGAAAAAGTCATCTTCTTTTCATAAATCTCTGCCATGCGCTCAGTTATATTAACTTTGATTAGCGAAAATGAGACCTTACACTTCATGTAAAGTCTTAAATAGAAAGTTTTTGATTCTCAAACACCTTCAAACACTTATCCTTAAAGGCTTTTGAACATTAAAGCAAGCTTCAAATAAGCTTAAGAGATAGCAAAACTATGAGAGAGGTAGACCCTAAAAAGACAATTCTGAAAAGAAAATTTTAGATAGAAAGACTCTAGTTTTTCATCTGACTAAGACCAGGTCCTGTCTATGAGGAACAAAAATTAAAAATATAAGTGATTTACACAGGTGAATTCTTATTTGACTAACGAAACTAAATATAGAATCTTTTATGTCAGTTCTTTAACATTTTTGATAATTCCGTTAGTTTCTGTTGTTTATTCTTAAAAAAGGATTATAATAAGGCTAGGTGAACATGTAAGCGTTTTAATTTTGCTTTAAAGGACACTTGGGGGATTATCTAAAAGATTGATATTAGTTACCTAATGCCTAAATACGGTTTATTGTAGGGTAATCATTCCTAAGTTGCTCAACCAT
>OGJG01001176.1_pt1 | contig 12437 bp, 12 predicted proteins | sample 1572011 | NCBI WGS metagenome assembly OGJG01 (sample SAMEA2582115, study PRJEB24529) | metagenome | biome: Human gut stool | place: China | collected 2011
TGGTGCCGCCCAGGGTGCAGGTGGTCAGCACCTGGGTCTGGCCGCGGGTGAACATGCCGGAGCCATGGACGCGGGGCAGGATGCCCACTTCTGCGGCCAGCGGGCGGATCTCGTTGATGCCGCGGCCATCCACGCGCTTGCCCTCATCGAGCAGCCAGCGGCGGACGACGTACTTCTGCATCTTGTAGCTGACGAGGTCGAGGTCTGCATCGCTCAGGTCGGGGTACTCTGCGGCGATCTTGTCCAGGATGGGCAGCAGCGCGGCATCGCGGACGTTCTTGTCGTCGGTGTCCATCGCAGCCTTGAAGTCATCCAGATACTTCTCCTTGATGGCATGGAAGACGTCCATATCCAGGCCAACGACCTGGAAGTCGATCTTCGGCTTGCCGCGCTCGGCCACGATCTCGTTGATGAACGCGATGGTCTTCTTGATCTCCACATGCGCCGCCTTGATGGCGTTCAGCATGGTGTCCTCATCGACCTCGTTGGCACCGGCTTCGATCATGACGATCTTGTCCATGGTGGCAGCCACGGTCAGGGCCAGGTCGCTCTTTTTGCGCTGCTCCTGGGTCGGGTTCAGGACGATCTCGCCGTCCACCAGGCCGACCTGAACGCCGCCGATGGGGCCGTTCCAGGGGATCTCCGACACAGCGGTGACGAGGGATGCGCCGATCATACCGGCGATCTCCGGGCTGCAGTCCGGGTCCAGGCTCATGACGGTCATGGTGATGCAGACATCGTTGCGCATCTCCTTGGGGAACAGCGGGCGCATGGGGCGGTCCACAACACGGCTGGTGAGGATGGCGCGCTCACCGGGGCGGCCCTCGCGGCGCATGAAGCTGCCGGGGATGCGGCCTGCGGCGTAGAGCTTCTCCTCATACTCGACATTCAGGGGGAAGAAATCCACACCTTCGCGGGGCTTGGGGCTCATGACCACGTTGCACATCACGCAGGTCTCGCCGTAGCGGATGAGGGCGCTTGCGTTGGACAGGCCGCACATCTTGCCCATCTCGACCTTGAAGGGCCGGCCAGCCAGCGTCGTCTCGTAGACCTTGAAGTTCTCAAAGGTCTCTTTGCGGGAACCAAATTCGATTGCCATTTGGTTTGCCTCCTTTGTCCTTTTAGCGGTTTTTATCTTCCAAAAGGCTGCCTGCCGCGCATCATAGCAATAAATCCAGCGCCCGTGCAGACCGCCCCAAAGGGCGGGCACAGGCGTTCGATTTACTGCTGCAACACGCAGCAGCGGCCGTTTGTTCCACAAAAAAGCAAAGGGCAGGCACCACAGCTGCGGTACCTGCCCTCTGTTTTCTATTACTTACGCAGACCCAGGGTTGCGATCAGAGCACGGTAACGCTCGATGTCCTTCTTCTGGAGGTAGGCCAGCAGATTGCGGCGGCGGCCAACCATCTTCATCAGACCACGGCGGCTGTGGTGATCGTTCGGGTTCTTCTTCAGATGCTCGTTCAGCTCATTGATGTGAGCGGTCAGCAGAGCGACCTGAACTTCGGGGGAGCCAGTGTCCTTCTCGGTCAGAGCGACTTTGGCCATAACTTCCTGCTTGTTCATAGTAACAGTACCTCTTTATAAAATTTTATTTGCCGTCGGCACAGAATGCGGGAAAAACGGTACTCCCAAAAATGGGCATACTCCCAGCCCCGTGCTGCGGTAACAAGGTTAGTATAACAGAAACCAACGTAAAAAGCAAGAAAAAATTCTCCATTCTGTGCTTTCTTTTCCGGCTCACGCTCAGGCCTCTGCCCGGAAATACGCCTGCGCCCGCTCGGCTGCATGGTTGATGCAGGCTTTCAGCTCGTCCAGCGTATCGAATTTTTTGCTGGGGCTGAGGTACGCGTGGAACTCCACCACCGGGTCGGTGCCGTAAAGGTCGCCGGAAAAGCCGGGGATGAAGGTCTCACAGGTCACCTTGGAGGGGTCGTTGTTGACGGTAGGCCGGGTGCCAAGCCCGGTGGCCGAGGGATACCAGACATCGCCGATCTTCGTGCGGGTGATGTAGATGCCGAAGCGCGGCAGCTGGAAACCCTGCGGGTAGAGCTGGTTGATGGTGGGCACCCCCAGCGTATGGCCGAGGCCCGCCCCATGCTGCACCGCAAAGCGGATGGCGTAGGGCATCCCCAGCATGGCGTTGGCCGCCGGGATGTCGCCGCCCTCCAGCGCCGTGCGGATGCGGGTGGAGGACACCGGCTTTTCCTCAAACTGGGCCATCGGCACCACCACGACCTCCACGCCCAGCGGGGCGCAGAGCCTGCGCAGCAGATCCGGGTCGCCCGCTGCCTTTGCCCCGAAGGTGAAGTTCTCGCCGCAGAACAGTGCCCTTGCATGGCAGTCCTGCACGATGCCGTACACGAACTGTTCCGGCGTCATCGCGCGGATCTCTTCAAAGTCCGGGCAGAGGTAATATTCCACCCCAAGGCTTTCGATCAGGGCGTGCTTGTCCTCGGTGGAGAGCAGGCGCTTGCCCTTCATCTTATTGTCGGCCGGCAGCCGGAAGGTGAACACCGCCGGGGCCGCACCGTGTTCTCTGGCCCACTGGACGGCCCCGTTGATCACGGCACGGTGGCCGATGTGGATGCCGTCAAAAAAGCCCATGGCGACGGCGGTGCCGCCCTCGTGTTCCAGCGCCAGCGGCGAAAGAGAGGATAAGATCTGCATCAAATTTTGTTCCTTTTTGTGTTAGTTTCGCTCCACAAAGAGCTTTTCGACTCGGAGCACTCCGCCCACGATGGTGGCAAGGCCCAGAAACTGCCCGGCCTCGTTCCGGACGCGGTAGCGCCCGTCGGCGGCGGGGTAGCGGCTGGTGGGGCAGCCGTTGTAGAGGTGCTGTTCCACCTTAGGGGCCACCGTCAGCAGCGGCAGCGAGGCAAAGACGCTCTCCACCGGCAGCATCAGCGCTTCCAGCGCCGCAGGGCCTGCGTCCTTTGCCGCCTGGATCTCCTCCAGCGTGTGGGCGTCGGCCTCGGTGTAAACACCGGCGGCCACGCGGCGCAGGGCGCTCATGGTGCCCTTCTGGCCCATGGCAGCGGCGATGTCCTCCAGCAGAACGCGGATATATGTGCCCTTGGAGCAGCGCACCGTCAGGGTGTATTCGTTCTCTGCCGGACTTCCCTCGTACTCGATGTGCAGGATCTCGATGGGGCGGGCCTTCCGCTCCACCTCGATGCCCTGCCGCGCCATTTTATAGAGCGGCTGGCCGTTGATCTTGACGGCCGAATACATGGGCGGCGTCTGCATCTGGGGGCCGATGAACTGCGGGAGCACGTCCAGCAGCTCCTTCTCCCCTGCCGTGACCGGGGCCGTTTCCAGCACCGTGCCGGTGCTGTCGCCGGTGTCGGTGCGGGCCCCCAGCCGCAGCACGGCGCGGTAGGCCTTGGTGTGGTCCAGCTGCAGGTCTACGGCCTTGCTGGCCCCGCCGCAGAACACCGGCAGCACCCCGGTGGCCATGGGGTCCAGCGTACCGCTGTGGCCCAGCTTCCGGGTGCCCAGGATGCCCCGCAGCTTTGCGATGACGTCAAAGCTGGTCCAGTCGGTGGGCTTGTCAACGATGAGGATGCCCTGCATTTATTCGCCCTCCTGCGGCTGTTTTTCTGCGTCCAGCACGGCTTCCACCTCAGCCAGGATCGCGCTCTTGGCGTTGTCCAGGTTGCCCAGCAGCTCACAGCCCGCAGCGCGGGTGTGGCCGCCGCCGCCCAGACGCCGCGCGATGGCGCAGGCGTCCACGCCCTTGGCGGTGCGCACACTGATGCGGTAGCTTCCGCCGGGCTGCTGACGCAGGGTCAGGCCGACCTTGACGCCCTCGATGCTGATGGGCAGGCTGGTCAGTTCTTCGAGGTCGGCGGGGTCTACGCCGCTCTGCTCGATCTCATCGCGAGTGAGGTAGATGAGGGCGCAGCGGCCGTCCAGATGATATTCCAGATGGTTGCGCGCGATCCGCTCCGCCTCCATCCGCTCGCGGGGCTTGGTGTCGAAGAGCAGGGTATTCAGCTCTTCCACCCGCGCCCCTGCTTCCATCAGTTTGGCCGCCACGATGTGGGTGCGGGCCGTGGTGGAAGAGAACCGGAAGCAGCCGGTGTCCGTGGACAGACCGGTATAAAGGCAGTTGGCGATGTGCGGGGTCAGGTCTACGCCCATGGCGCAGAGCACCTCGTACAGCAGCTCTGCCGCTGCCGCTGCCGTGCCGTCCAGCAGGGTGAACTCGGCATAGCCGCTGTTGCCCGCATGGTGGTCGATGCAGAGATCGACGTGGCGGCTGAACTGCGGCATCCCGTTGTTCTCGCCGAAGAGCTGAAGGCTTGCCACGTCCACGGCCACGACGAGCTGGGGTTCGAACTCGCCTTTGTACAGACGCGGGTTGGTAAACGCATACCGGCTGGGAATGGGGTCGGAGCAGAGCACCGCCGCTGTTTTGTCCAGCGCACTGAGCGCGTAATACAGGGCGCTGCCGCAGCCAACGGTATCCCCATCCGGGTTTTTGTGGCACAGAATCAAAATGTCGTCCGCAGTCAGGAGCTTTTCGGCCATCTGCTGCACATTCAACTGTTCTGTCATCCCATGATCCATCCTTTCCGCAGGCTGTTTATTCCTCGGTCTGCGACGGCTGTTCGCTGTCGCCGTTGACGTTCAGCTCACGGAGCAGCTCATTGATATGGGCTGCATAGGCTGCGCCGTCATCCTCCACGAAGATGAAGCGCGGAGCTTTGCGGATGTGCATCTTCTTGCTCACTTCGGTGCGCACATGGCCGGAAGCGCGGTTCAGCGCCTCGATGGCGGGCTTGGGGCCGTCGGCACGGCCCATCACGCTCACATAGACCTTGGCGACATCCAGGTCGGGCGTCACATCCAGACGGGTGACGGTCAGCAGACCGCCCTCCAGGCGCGGGTCCTTCAGCCGCCCGATGATGGCGATGAGCTCACGCTTCATATCCTGGGCAAGACGCCCCATATTTTTCTGAGACATTCGGTTTCTCCTTATTTAGTCGCGGTACTCTTCCATCTTGAAGGCCTCGTACACGTCGCCTTCCTTGACGTCCGCAAACTTTGCCAGCGTGACGCCGCACTCGTAGCCCTCGGCCACTTCCTTGGCGTCGTCCTTGAAGCGCTTCAGGGATGCGATCTCGTCCTCGGTGATGACGATGCCGTCACGGACGACACGCACCTTGCTGTCGCGGGTGATCTTGCCGCTGGTGACGCGGCAGCCTGCAACGGTGCCGACATTGCTGATCTTGTAGACCTGACGGACCTGCAGCTCGCCCAGCGAGACTTCGCGGAACTTGGGTGCCAGCATACCCTTCATAGCGTCGGTGACATCGTTGATGGCATCGTAGATGACGCGGTACATCCGCATCTCGACCTTGGTAGCAGCGGCTTCTTCCTTGGCCACGTTGTCGGGGCGGACGTTGAAGCCGATGATGATGGCGTTGGACGCATCGGCCAGGTCCACGTCGGACTTGCTGATGGCACCGACACCGGCGTGGATGACGCGGACGCGGACCTCGTCGTTGGAGATCTTTTCGAGGCTCTGCTTGACGGCCTCGGCGGAACCCTGCACATCGGCCTTGACGACGATGGCCAGCTCCTTCATATCGTTCTGGGCCATCTGGCTGAACAGATTATCCAGCGTGACCTTCTGGAAGGCAGAGAACTGCTTCTCCTTGGCGGCAGCGATGCGCTGCTCGGCCAGCTCACGGGCCAGGCGCTCGTCGGCAACGGCCTCGAACAGGTCGCCTGCTTCGGGCACGGCGGTCAGGCCGGTGATCTCGACCGGGGTCGAGGGGCCGGCGTCGTTCAGCAGCTTGCCCTTGTCGCTGCGCATGGTGCGCACACGGCCCACGGCGGTACCAGCGATGATGACGTCACCGGCATGCAGGGTGCCGTTCTGGACCAGAATGGTGGCGATGGGGCCCTGGCCCTTATCCAGGCGGGCCTCAACGACAGCACCCTTAGCGCGGCGGTTGGGGTTGGCCTTCAGTTCCATGACCTCGGCTTCCAGCGCGATGCGCTCCAGCAGGTCGTTGATGCCCATGCCGGTCAGCGCAGAAACGGGGATGCAGGCGACGTCGCCGCCCCAGTCCTCGGTGATGATGCCGTACTTGGTCAGGCCTTCCATCACGCGCTCCGGGTTTGCGGTGGGCTTATCCATCTTGTTCATGGCCACGATCAGCTTGACGTTGGCAGCCTTGGCGTGGTTGATGGACTCCACGGTCTGGGGCATGATGCCGTCGTCGGCTGCAACGACCAGGACCGCGATATCGGTCATGTTGGCACCGCGGGCGCGCATGGAGGTGAACGCCTCGTGGCCCGGCGTATCCAGGAAGGTGATGACGCTGTCATTGACCTTGACCTGATAAGCACCGATGGCCTGGGTGATGCCGCCCGCCTCACCGGCGGTGACGTTGGTCTTGCGGATGGCGTCCAGGATACTGGTCTTGCCGTGGTCAACGTGGCCCATGACGCAGACGACCGGCGGACGCTCGACGAGGTCTTCCTGTGCATCCTCTTCCTGCGTGAACAGGCGCTCCTCAATGGTCACATGCACCTCGTGCTCGACCTTGGCGTGGAACTCCTCAGCCAGCAGGGAGGCGGTATCGAAGTCGATGACGTCGTTGATGGCGTGCATCTCGCCCATCTGCATGAACTTGGCGATGACCTTGCCGGCCTGCTGCTTGAGGCGGGCAGCCAGCTCGCCGACGGTGATCTCGTCGGGGATGGAGACCTTCAGCTGTGCGTTGCGGGCCTTCTCCAGCTGGATGCGCTGCAGCCGCTCAAACTCGGTCTCGCGCTTGCCCTTCTGGAACTGCTGGCGCTGGCGCTGGCCGCGCTGGGTAAACTTCTGCTTGTTGCCCTGCGGGGTCGGCTTGCGGCGGTTCTCGGTGTTCTTGGTGGAGGCCAGATCGTCGTAACGGGCATCGAAGCGGTCCACGTTCACGTCCACCGTGCGGGTATCGACGGTGACCTGGCTGTCCTCACGGCGGACAGAGACCGACTGTGCCGGGGCGGTTGTCGCCTTGGCGCCGGTCTCGCGGGCCAGTTCGCTCAGAGAAACGGTCTTCTCCTCGCGCTTCTTGTGCTGCTCGTTCTTCTTGTTCTTCTGGTTCTGGTTGTTCTGGGGCTCTGCCTTCTTTGCAGGCTGCGCGGCCTGGGCGGCGGGCTTTTCAGCCTTGGGCTCGGCCTTCTTTTCGGCCTTTCTGGACTGCTCGGCCTTCTTCTCCGGGGCCGGCTGCCGGGCGCTGTTCAGGTAGGCGGACAGGTCTGCCTCGCTGTTGTCCTTGCTGAATTTCTCCAGCAGGTAGTTCAGCTCGTTCTCCTCCAGAGTGGAGCTGTTCTTCTTGCCGGTGCTGCCCATCGCGGCCAGCTCATCCAGGACCTTCTTTGCAGAAATGTTCAGGTCCTTTGCAAAATCGCTCACTTTATATTTTACGGTCATTCGCTCATATCCTCCTCATTTTTGATTGCCCCGCAGTCCGACAGACGGTCAAAGCAGAGCTTTGCGAGGTTGCGGTCGGTCACGGCATACACCGCCACCGGTTTGCGGCTGATATCGGCCAGCCGGTCCTGTGTCAGCGGCATGGTGATCACATCCACGAGGTCACCCACCGCATAATTCAAACGCTGCACGGTCTTGGCGCTGGCGTCGGATGCGGTCATCACGAGCCAGGCCTTGCCCTTGACGCAGGCGTCTTCCACGGCGTCAAAGCCCATGGTCAGCGCGCCCGCCTTACGGCAGAGGCTGATGGCCTGATACAGGGCTTCCTGTGGGGGCAGGGTGGGCTTTTCGGTCTTTTTAGTCTGCTTTGCCATTCTGCTCCGCCTCCTTTGCGGCACCGGCCAGCTGTTCGGCCAGTGCGTCGTACACTTCGGCGGGAACCGGCTGCTCAAAGCAGCGCTCCAGCGCCTTTTTCTTCTTTGCCTTTGCCAGGCAGGCCGGGTCCGGGCAGAGGTATGCGCCGCGGCCGGGCTTTTTGCCCACGGGGTCGATGCTGATCTCGCCGCTGGGCGCGCGCACCACCCGCACCAGCTCCTTTTTGGGGCGGCTGGTCATGCAGCCGATGCACTGGCGGGCAGGGATCTTCTTCTGTGCCATCCGATTTCCCTCCTTCGGCATGGGGCGGCTGCTTATTCTGCAGTCTCCTCGGTCTTGGTCTCTTCGGCCTTGGGCTCTTCCTCACCATAATAACCGCTTTCGGGGCGGATATCAATGTTGTAACCGGTCAGGCGGGCGCACAGGCGGGCGTTCTGGCCCTTGTTGCCGATGGCCAGGCTCAGCTGCTGGTCCGGCACGGTCACGCGGCAGGAGCGGGTCTCGCCGGGCAGCAGCTCGACCTTGAGCACCTTGGCGGGGCTGAGGGCTGCCGAGATGAACTCGGAGACATCCTCGCTCCACTTCACGATGTCGATCTTCTCGCCGCCCAGCTTCTCGACGACAGCGGCCACACGGTCGCCGTGGGGGCCGATGCAGGCAGAAACGGGGTTGACGTTGGGGTCCTTGGACCAGACGGCCATCTTGGTGCGGGCACCGGCCTCGCGGCTGATGGCCTTGACCTCGACGGTGCCGTCGTAGATCTCCGGCACTTCCAGCTCGAACAGACGCTTGACCAGGCCCGGATGGGTACGGCTGATCATAACGCGTGCACCGCGCTCACCGCTGACGACATCCACAACGTAGACCTGCAGGGTCTCGCCCTCGGTGTAGGTCTCGCCGGGCACCTGCTCGTTGCGGGGCAGGATGGCCTCGCCGCCCTTGCCCAGGTCCAGGGCCACGATGCCCTTCTCGTTGTCCACACGGGTCACGGTGGCCTGGATGATGTCATGGGCGCGGCTCTGGATCTCGCTCAGCTGCTGGCTGCGCTCGGCCTCGCGGATGCCCTGACGGATGACGTGCTTTGCGGTCTGGGCTGCGATGCGGCCGAAGTCCTTGGTCTTGAGCGGGGTGACGACACGGTCGCCGATCTCGTAGCTCTTGCGCAGCTTCTGAGCCTCGGTCAGGCCGATCTCAGCGTGCTCATCGTACCAGTCCTCATCGGCGACGACGTTCTGCAGCAGGGCCACATTGAACTTGCCGGTGGCGGGGTCGATCTCGACCATGACGTTGTCGTCCTCGACCTCATAGTTCTTCTTGACAGCGATCACGATGGCTGCCTTGATCTTCTCGATCAGGTACTCAGCGGTGATGCCGCGCTCGTGCTCCAGCATGGAGAGAGCTTCAAAAAATTCATTATTAGCAGCTGCCATTTTTCGGGTTCCTCCTAATTCTTTCTCTTTTTCAGTCAAACAGATCCTCGTCGTCGCACAGACGCACGGTGCTGGCGGCTGACGCTTCAAAGTTCACGGTGCCGTTCTCCGTCTCGACCGTGATGGTGCTGCCCTCGCGGCCGGTCAGGATGCCGGAAAACTCCTTGGTGCCGTTCTCGTTGGCGCGGAACAGCTTGACGCTGACCTTCTGCCCCTTGACGGCCTCGTAATGTTCCGGGCGGGTCAGCTTGCGGCCCAGGCCGGGGCTGCCCACTTCCAGATAATAGCTCTGCTCAATGGGGTCTGCCTCATCCAGGATGGGGTCCAGCGCATGGGAGACATCGGCACAGGTGTCGGTGTCCATGGTGGTGCCGTCCGTCTTGTCGATGAGGACGCGAAGATACCAGTCCGGCCCTTCCTTTTCAAACACAACGTCCCACAGGCGCAGCCCCATGCCCTCCACGGTGGGGCGGACAAGCGCTTCGACTCTCTGGGCGGTATTGCCGCCAGACTGCTTCGCCATAAAAAACCTCCAAACAAACAAGAAACGCGGACCTTGCGGCCCACGTTCCATAAAAGTTATATCGTACAAATAGAATATACCATACTCCGGCAAAATATGCAAGAGATTTCGTTGAAAAATCTCTTACAGCGCCCAGACACCGTTTTGGAAGAGGGTCACGGTGCGGCCGTCGCGGCATTTGCCGGTGATCTCGCTGTCCTCCGCGCCGATCATGACATCCTCGTGGATGGCCGACTGATTCATGCCGCGCTCCAGCAGCTCCTCCTTGGAAAGGCGGGTGCCGTCGGCCGTGGTGCCGGGATAGCTGGCGCCGAAGGCGATGTGGCAGGCGGCGTTCTCATCGAACAGGGTGCTGTAGAACAGGGCACCGCTGCGGTTGATGGGGCTGGAAGCGGGCACGAGCGCCACTTCGCCGATGCTGCGGGCACCCTCATCGGTGTCCAGCAGCTGACCCAGCAGGTCAGCGCCCTCCTCAGCGCCATGCTCCACGACCTTGCCATCTTTGAAGGTGACATGGAAGCCCTTGATGAGCTGGCCGTTGAAGACGTAGGGCTTGGTGCCGTAGACGACACCGTTCACCTTGTCCTTGTGAGGCGCGGTGAAGACCTCTTCGGTGGGGATGTTGGGCAGGAACTCCACGCCCTTCTCGTTCCTGCTGCCGGCGCTCTCCCAGCTGGCCTTGTCGGCCAGACCGACGGTCAGATCGGTGCCGTTGCTGCTCTTGAAGTGGACGCTTTCGAGGTCGAAGGCGTTCATCTTGTCGCGCAGGGTCATCAGGCGGTCAAGATGAGCTTTCCACTCGCCCACCGGGTCGCCGCCGGTCACACGGCAGACATCGAAGATGAGCTGCCACAGCTTCTCGATGGCCGCATCGGTGTCGAGGTCGGGGAACATCTTCTTCGCCCACGGCGCGCTCGGCATGGCAGCGATGGACCACTGGACCCGGTCGTTCATGGTGTACTCCCGCCACGGGGCCATAAATTTCCGGTTGGCGGCGTTCACCCGGCTGATCTTGGCGCTGTCCAGCCCGGCGTAGACCTCCGGATCATCGGCGATGAGGTGCAGCACACAGACGCTGCCTTCGCTTTCGGCGTAATCCAGATAGCGGCGCAGCTGGTAAGGCTTGAAGTCCGTCAGGGCCTCCTCGCTGCCCAGTTCCATGCGGCTGCGGGAAACGGCATTGTCGTTCCAGTCCACCTGCACATCCCGCGCCCCGGCCTCAAAGGCGCTGCGGACGCACAGCCGCGCCAGCGGAGCCGCCTCCAGCGAGCAGCGGATGATAAGAGTCTGGCCCGGCTGGGGGTTCACACCCACCCGGACAATGAAATCGGCATATTTTTTCAGCAGTTCGTTGAAGTTTTCCACGAAAGTTCCTTTCCGCCGTGTAAAAACGGCACACAGTTGATCTTGTGTCCAGTATACCCTTTTTCCGAGGGGATGTCCACAGCCGAAACAGAAAAAGACGTCCCGCCCCGTTGAAAAAGGGCAAAACGTCTGGTATACTGGCTTATGAGAATGCTGCCCACATACGGCATGCGGTCCGTTCACCTTTCCGGCCTTGCGTCGGGGAGGCAGACAATTTTTATGCACCCCCGACGTTTTATGCGGAAGGGGGGATGCTTCATGACGCTCTTGGAGACTTTAGCTCTGCTGACGCTGCTTGCAACCGTCGGCTTTGGCATGTTCGACATCGCATGGAAGATCTTTACACATAAAAAGTGACCGCCCAGCTCCCAACTCGTGCGGTCACTTTTTATAGTTGACATGCCGGAAAGGTGCTGACCGTTTGCCGGGCAGCATTCTCTTCGTCTATTTATACTATACCACAGCCCCGCCGAAATTGCAACGGCGGGGCTGATTTTATCGCTCTGAAATCAAAAAACTCAGAACTCGATCTTGCTCTCGATATAGCTCTTCAGCTCAGAGATGGGCATACGGACCTGCTCCATGGTGTCGCGGTCGCGGACGGTGACGCAGTTGTCTGCTGCGATGCCCTTGGCCTCGTCACCGACGGTGTCAAAGTCCACGGTGATGCAGTACGGGGTACCGATCTCATCCTCACGGCGGTAACGCTTGCCGATGGAACCGGTATCGTCGTAATCGACCATAAAGTACTTGCTCAGCTCGTTGCGGATCTCCATTGCCTTGTCGCCCAGCTTCTTGCTCAGGGGCAGGACAGCGCACTTGTAGGGAGCCAGCGCCGGATGCAGGTGCAGGACGGTGCGGACGTCCTCCTTGCCCTTGGCATCCACGAGGTGCTCTTCGTCATAAGCCTCGCACAGGAAGGCCAGCGCCACACGGTCACAGCCCAGAGACGGCTCGATGACGTAGGGGATGTAGTGCTCGTTGGTCTCGCTGTCGAAGTACTCCAGGCTCTTGCCGGAAGCCTCCTGATGGCGGCTCAGGTCGTAGTTGGTACGGTCGGCAATGCCCCACAGCTCGCCCCAGTCGGTGAACGGGAAGGCATATTCGATATCCGTGGTGGCACGGCTGTAGAAAGCCAGCTCTGCGGGCTCGTGGTCACGCAGGCGCAGGTGCTCCTTCTGGATGCCCAGGCTCAGCAGCCAGTTCTCGCAGTAATCCTTCCAGTAAGCGAACCACTCCAGGTCGGTGCCCGGCTTGCAGAAGAACTCGCACTCCATCTGCTCGAACTCGCGGGTGCGGAAGGTGA
>OGJG01001177.1_pt1 | contig 12392 bp, 9 predicted proteins | sample 1572011 | NCBI WGS metagenome assembly OGJG01 (sample SAMEA2582115, study PRJEB24529) | metagenome | biome: Human gut stool | place: China | collected 2011
GAGAACTCCGCAATGGTGGGCTCGCCCATGGCCATGATGCCCTCCATGCAGAAGGACTCCACCGTGGTCAGGGTCGCCTCGCGGGTGGCAAAGCGCTGAAACACGTTCTGATAGAAGTGCAGCTTGAATTTTGTGTAAACGTCGTTGAATGCTTTTTCCAGCATGGTACGGCTCCTTCCGATCGCTCAATTTCCTTTAGTATACCATGTTTTTTCCCAGAAGCAACGGAATTTTTCCGTTTTGAAACAAAGGGCCCCCCAGCCCATGGGGGCCGGGAGGTCCTTTGCGTTAAGGGGGGACGCTCACTGCGTCGGGGATGTTCCGATCGTGCCGAGGAGCTTTTTGAGCCGGAGCCATGCGCCGAAGACGTCCATCTTGGTGACATAATGGTCCGGGTCAAAGAAGGACGCATCCTTCTTGTCGGCCGCGTCCATCAGGCCGTTCTGGACCGCCCAGCGGGTGGCCTTTTGCAGCTCGATCTCTTCGGCGGGGATATCGCCGTAAAGGGTGGGCAGAGCCACCTCCGGTTTGCCTGCGGTCTCCCACAGGAGCAGCGCCAGCGCACGGCGGTCGGTCGGCACCGGCACACCCTGGGGCAGCGCATTGGCGAGGTAGAGGTCTACGCCCAGGCTCACGCCCTGCCACACCACGATGCCTGCGGCTGCGCCGCCCACCGCGATGGTCGCCGCCGTTGCCAGCGGAGAGGGCGCTGCGTCCTCGATGATCTCCGCCGAGCGGTACTGCGCCCGGATGGTCACATCCTCGGCGGGCATCTGGAAGGTCATGGCCTCGGCCCGGTAATCGACGTTGATATCGCCGCTGAGCTTGCTCGACGAAATGCTCCACATGTCAAACGTCATGCCGTCCGGGATCTCGCTCTGGTCCAGCACCACGGTCAGGGTGTCGTTCTCCTTGGCGGAAACGGACGTCTTGCCGTCGATCGTGCCGCCGATGACGGTCACGGTGTAGGTGGTGGGTTCCGGTTTGGTTTCGGGCTTGGTTTCGGGCTTGGTTTCCGGCTTGGTCTCCGGTTTGGTTTCCGGTTTCGGTTCGGGTTTCGGTTCCGGTTCCGGTTCCGGCGTCTTGGTGATGGGCTCGCCGTTCAGCGTACCGCTGCCGGTGATGTTCTCGCTGACTGTGCCGTTGTTGGTCACAGCACCGTTGAATACGCCGCCGTTGATGGTACCATTATTCTCGACTGCACCGTTGAAGGTGCCGTCGTTGATGGTGTTGCTGTTCTTGACTGCGTCGTGGAAGGTGCCCTTCTCGATGGTGCCGTTGTTCTCGACTGCATCGTTGAACATGCCGTCCTCGATGCGGCCCATGGTCGTATTGTCGACCGGGCTGTTGAAGGTGCCGCTGTTGATAACCTTGTTATTCTCGACTTTGCCGTGGAACGTGCCGTCGTTGATGGTGCCGTTGTTCTTGACAGCGTCGTGGAACGCACCGTTTTCGATCACGCCCTTGTTCTCGACCGAGTTCTTGAACGTGCCCTTCTCGATGGTGCCCGGTGCCATATTCTCGACCTCGCCGTGGAAGGTGCCGCCCAGAATATCGCTGTTGTTGAACACTTTGCCGTTGAACTCGCCGCCCGTGATGGCCGTCGGCTTGCCCACAAAGACGTTGCACTCCACCGCCGAACCATCTCCGATGGTGCTGAAATCGAACAGCCCGCCGGTCTGGTTGCTGCCCGTCAGAAGCAGCATGTTGCCATAGGTCGGGTCATTGGGGATGTACTGCCAGCCGTCGCCCTTGCAGGGGTTTTTGCCGCCGTCGGAATCCTTCGGCCAGCCCTTCTCCATGACGAGGTCGGTGCTGGTGATCGCTTTGTTCAGCACCACGTCATCGTCCGGCATGGTAAAGGTCACGGTCTTCTTGTCGACGCCGTAGCTGCTTTCGCCGATGGGCTGGCCGTTCAGGCTGAAGATTTCGGTGCTGGCAATGATGGTCACGGTTGTGCCTGCGTAGGCGTAGAGGTCCCATGCCGTGTCGGTCGTCACGGCTCCCGTTGTTTCATCCGCGTTAAGCGGGTCTTCGCCGTTCACCTTGAGCAGACTGCCATCCGTTACGGTGACGTGGTGGGCATTGGTCAGCCCCGTCTTGCCGTTGAACACGCCGCCGGTCACGCTGCCTCCGGTCATGCCGGGCACCTCAATCAGGCCCGCCGCGAAGGTGCCGCCGGTGATGGTGCCGCCGACCTCATTGAGCACCAAGCTCCGGAACACGCCGTTCTCGATGGTGCCGCCTTTGTTCTGGACTCCGCAGGTCACGGCTTCGAGGGTGCCGGTCTTTTCCGTTGGGGCCGTATACCGGAAGTCGTAGGTCCACTTCTCCAGAATCAGGGTTCTTTCGTTGATGACATTCCATCCGTCACCCTTGCAGATTTGGTTTCCATCGTGGTACTCGATGTTCACATGCTCCAGATTCACCGTGCCGTCTGCATTCATCAGCAGGCTGGTACGGAAAGGCTGATAGTTTGCCGTCAGGGTCAGCTTGCCGCCGGAGACATCGGGCATCATGAAAGAGAACGTCCATTCGCTGGTCAGGTCCACTTTTCTGCCGTCATCATCCCGAAGTTCGATGCCTTCCGGCGCGATGGTCCAGCCCACAAAGTCTTGAGTCTTATTCTTCGTGGTCACTTCCACCTTGCCGCCGATGAGCACACGACCGCTGCCTTTGGCCGTCTCGCCGCTTTTGATTTCGCCGCCCACAACTTTCAGTTCAGCCGTGCGGTTCAGCACCACGTCCTCGTTCGGCATGGTAAAGGTCACGGTCGTCTTGTCGCTGCCGTGGCTGCTGTTGCAGTTGCCCGCGCCGATGGGCTTGCCGTTCAGGCTGAAGATTTCGGTGCTGGCAATGATGGTCACAGTGGTGCCTTCGTAGGCGTAGAGGTCCCATGCCGTGCCGGTCGTCACGGCTCCCGTCGTTTCATCCACCTTCAGCGGGGCTTCGTCGTTCACCTTGAGCACACTGCCATTCGTTACGGTGACTTGGTGGGCTTTGGTGGTCAGCCCCGTATTGCCGTTGAATACGCCGCCGAATATGTGGCCGTCACTCTTAGACAGGCCCGCCGCGAAGGTACCGCCATAGATATTTCCTTTGATATTTCCTTGGTCGTTTATCACTCTTCCCTTGAAGGTGCCGTTCATGATGTTGCCTTTGTTTGTTACTGTGCCATTGAAGATTCCACCAGAGATCGTTTCGCTGCTGTGGTTGGTCACTGTTGCATTGAAGGTGCCACCAGAGATCGTTCCGTTGGTGTTGTTTTCCACTGTTCCATTGAAGGTGCCGTCAGAGATTGTTCCGCTGACGCTGTTTATCACTGTCCCCTTAAATTTGCCGCCAGAGATCGTTCCAGCGTGGTTTGTCACTGTTCCATTGAAGGTGCCGCCGGTAATTTCTGCCACCGACGATTCAATCTTAACCGCACACTCCACAGTCTCTGTGGTACTGAAATCAAACGTTCCTCTCGTCAGAGTCAGTGTGCCTTTCGGGTTCGACGTGTCGTCTATTTTACTGTACGTCCAGCCGTTGCCCTCGCAGTCGGCATTGCCGTTGTTGGAGCCGACCGGGTAGCCGTCCGCGCCCATGACGAGCTCTGGGGGGGGGTCTGCTGCAAAGGCCCCCAGGGGGAGCACGGAGAGCACCATGCTCAGTGCCAGGATCAGGCTGAGAATGCGTTTTTTCATCGGGGGTCGTCCTCCTCTTCTGCCAAAGGCCGCACGGTCGTTCGTTTCTGAATCCATCATACCACAGAAACAGCCGGAAGGGAAGCAAAGCCGCGTGAAATGCACTGAAAACTGCGCGAATGACGATTTTTGCCCCCTTGACAGGGCCAAAAACGCCGGTTGGGTCAGTCTGCTTTGGCCGTTCGCAGCCGGATGACGTTCAGCACCACCAGCTCCAGCGCGATGGCCACGGCCAGCAGCACCAGCGAGGTGAGCAGGCTGGCGCTGGTGCCCAGGAACATCTGGCTCAGGCCGGTGACGACATAGCACACCGCCGAGATGACCGCCGCCGTGATGGCATAGGGCAGCTGGGTGGACACATGGTTCACATGGCTGCAATGGGCACCGGCGGACGCCATGATGGAGGTGTCCGAGATGGGGGAGCAGTGGTCGCCGCACACTGCGCCGGACAGGCAGGCCGCAATGGAGATGACCAGCATCTCCCCCTGCGGGAACGCATGGCAGACGATGGGGATGAGGATGGAGAAGGTGCCCCAGGACGTGCCGGTGGCAAAGGCCAGGAACACCGCCACCAGAAAGATGATGGTCGGCAGCAGATATTGCAGCGCAGCCGCCGAGCCGTTGAGCAGGTTGGCCACGTAATACTTGGCACCCAGCAGGTTGGTCATGCCGGAAAGGGTCCACGCCAGCGTCAGGATGAGCATGGGGCTGACCATGGCCTTGAAGCCCTCCGGGATGCAGGCCGCGAAGTCCTGAAAAGTCATCACGCCGCGCACCCGGTAGAACACGAAGGTGAACAGCAGCGCGATGCTGCTGCCCATCACCAGGCCCGCCGAGGCGTTGCAGTCGGAGAAGGCGGTGATGAAGTCCACGCCTTCAAAGAAGCCGCCGGTGTAGATGAGGCCGAAGATGCAGGCCGCAATGAGCACCAGCACCGGCAAAATCAGGTCGATGACATGGCCGCAGGCTGCGGTGCCGTCGTCCACATCGTCGCCGTAGGGGCGGTCTTCGGTGGTGAAGAGGTCGCCCTTCAGCGCGTTGTCCTCGTTGAGCTTCATGGGGCCGTAGTCGGTGCCCGTGAAGATGAGGAAGAGGATCATGATGAGGGTCAGCAGGGCGTAGTAGTTATACGGAATGGTGCGCAGGAACATGGTAAAGCCGTTGATGCCCGAACCTTCCGGCACCGAGGAGGTGACGGCCGCCGCCCAGCTGGACACCGGCGCGATGATGCAGACCGGGGCCGCCGTGGCGTCGATGAGGTAGGCCAGCTTTGCGCGGGAGACCTTCTGCCGGTCGGTCACAGGCCGCATGACGGAGCCTACGGTCAGGCAGTTGAAGTAGTCGTCCACAAAGATGAGCACACCCAGAACAAGGGTCATGAACTGCGCCCCCGCGCGGGTGTGGATGTGGGTGGACGCCCAGCGGCCAAAGGCCGCGCTGCCGCCCGCCTTGTTCATCAGGGCCACCAGGATGCCCAGCATGACCAGAAAGACCAAGATGCCCACGTTGCTGGAGTCGGACAGCTTGGCGACCATGCCGCCGTCTTCGTTGAAGAACAGGGTGTTCAGGGCCAGTTCCAGGTTGCCGTTGGCAAAGAGCAGCGCACCCGTCGCGATGCCCACCAGCAGCGAGGTGTAGACCTCCTTGGTGTTCAGTGCCAGCACGATGGCCACCACCGGCGGCAGCAGGGAGAGCGCCGTGCTGTACACGGCGCAGGTGTAGGTAGACGGGTCGGCAATGGTGCCGGGTGTTGCCGCCGTGCACCACAGCAGCAGAGCGAACACCAGCACGGCACCCGCCCACGAAAGATTGACTTTTTTCATAAGATCTGATTCCTCTTTTGATTTTTTGCCTCAGCGCGGGGCAGACTATCCCCAACCAGACAGGGAAGGGGGTGTTTGCCGCGCCGGATTATAAAGCGCTGTACTTTGAACTGTTCCGCGCCAGCGAACAGGCCGCCCGCCTCCTCCACGAGGCCCAGCAGCGGGCCGAAGAACAGGTGATGGCGGAGGATGAACCGCCGCTGCGGTTGGAAGAACCGCTCCGTCCCCACTCACGGGAGGCCGCCCCCCGGAAACCGTGAAGCGAAACGGAAACGCGGCATGTAGTACAACCTCTCAGTCATCGCTTCGCGATGCCAGCTCCCCTGGTAGGGGAGCCACTGGCGAGTCGGTAGTGGTCGTGCTGAACGAGCAAAGTTTTTTGCAATCGGGAACGGCCGGGCTCCGCTGTTAAGATTCACAGCTGCAATACAATGCCGCTGCCCATGAGAGCAGGGCCCACTGCTTTGCGCTCCATCAGGCCCAAGCGAACAGTAGGGCTGGCCCGGCCTGCCAAGGGCTCCCCTACCAGGGGAGCTGTCGAGCCGTAGGCGAGACTGAGAGGTTGTACGAAGGATCGCCTTAGCCCTTCTTGCTCTCCGCCTTCGCCGCGAACTTCGCGTCATTGACGACGAAGCGCTCATGCACGCCGCCGCCCACGGGGCCTTTTTCGTCGTGCAGCGAGACCTTGAACACCAGCTTCCGGCCTTCCACGGCGGTCAGCTCGCTCTCACAGGTCACGGTCATGCCCACGGGGGTGGGGGCGGTGTGCTCCAGCTCCAGCTTCGTGCCTACCGAGCCGCAGCCCTCGTCCAGCTCGGACGCGACGCTCATCCAGCAGGTCTTTTCGGCCAGTGCCACCAGTGCGGGCGTTGCGAACACGTCCAGTGTGCCGCTGCCCATGGTCTTTGCGGTGTTTTCGTTCGTCACGAGCTGGTTCTGCTCGCCGTGAATGCCAATAGTCAACATAAAAAAACTTCCTTTCCAGAATCGCCTTGCGGCAGTAAATTTCCGATCTCCTGATAGGATACCACATTTTCCGCGTCGATGCACCTGTTTTTGGTGGATTTCTGCATTTTCCTCTTTCCTGTCAGCCCAAAACGCGTTATGATAGGGCAAAATGGGGGAGGGTACGCCTATGAACGACTTCTGGAAATCCTACGATATCACCGCGCTGGAGTACGGAGTGAATTATCAGTGTTACCCACTGTATGGAAGAATCCATCTCACCGAACTGGCGCTTTCACTGATCTTCATCCTGAGTGCTGCGCTCTGGTACAGGCACAGCGGGCCAAAACAGCGGCGGCGCATCCTGGTGGGGGTCACGGTGCTTCTGCTTCTTGACGAAGCGGCCCTTCTGCTCGGCATGGCCCTGACTGGCCAGTGGAATTGGAGCTATCTCCCGCTCCACCTATGCAGCATCCATGTTTTCGTCTGCCTGTACAACACCCTGTTCGACCAGAACTGGTGCAAAGAGGAACTTTACGCCCTCTGTATCCCCGGCGCGGCGCTGGCCCTGCTCTGCCCAAGCTGGTTGGATGTGCCTTCATGGTGGACGCTCATCAACTTACACTCGGTCTCCATCCACGCCCTGCTGGTGCTTTACCCGGTCCTTCTCGTTGTGGGCGGCTACCGCCCCAGCCCCCGCCGGGTGCCGCAGGTACTGGCTTTCCTGTTCGGCACCGCCTTGCCCATCTATTTTCTCAACAAGTCTCTGTACACGAACTTCTATTTCCTGAACAACCCAACCGCCAACGTCATCACCTGTGCCTTCACGAGATTTCTGGGTGAACCGTATTATATACTCGGCTTCCTGCCCGCCATCGCTGCGGCACTGGCGGTGATGTATCTGCCATGGGCAGCAAAAAACTTCACCGAAAATCGACGAAAACATTGACACTTTTTCCGCGCTCAAAACGCACCCTTTTTGCAGATTGAAATCGCAGTTTTCTTGCGTATTGGGGTATTTTTTTACAATTTCGAGGTTCTGCTCAAAATCTTTGCAAAAAGCCTTGACAGAGCCTCTTCTGCGTGATACTATGAACACATGAACAAGCGTTCACATGAATGTGCCGCGAAAGGAGAGACTGCCATGAACGACCCCAAAGACGCTCTGCCCGCCGCGCAGCCGGGGCCTCTCGTGATGCCGGACGACGAAGTGCTGTATGAGCTGGCCGACCTGTTCCGGGTGTTCGGCGACTCCTCCCGCATCAAGATCCTGTATGCGCTCCACGACAGCGAGCTGTGTGTGCAGGACCTCGCGAATGCGGTGCAGCTGAGCCAGTCTGCGGTGAGCCACCAGCTCCGGGTGCTGAAGGACTCGAAGCTCGTGCGGTTCCGCCGGGACGGAAAGACCGTTTACTACGCACTGGACGATGACCATGTGCGCAGCATCCTCTCCATGGGGATGGACCATATCGAAGAATAACCGAAAGGCAGGTACTTATTATGAAAAAGAGCTACAAGATCGAGGTCGATTGCGCAAACTGCGCCCAGAAGATGGAAGACGCCGCCAACACCGTGGCCGGTGTGGCAAATGCGACCGTCAGCTTCATGACCCAGAAGATGAAGGTGGAGTTCGCAGAGGGCGCAGACCCCCACAACACCATGGTGAACGTTCTGGCCGCCTGCAAAAAGGTCGAGGACGACTGCGAGATCTTTGATATCTGAGCAACGCATCCGATGAGAACGGCTCCTCCTGCGGGGGAGCCGTTTCCTTCCACGGCGGTTTCCTGTTGAAAGAAAATCCAGTTTTCAACACTTTCCACCGGGTTTTCAACAGCTTTTGCGGAAAAGTTTGAAAACAAACGCGAAAAAGTCAGATTTCTTCGGGAAAACCTCGTGGAAAACATGGGGGAAAACGTGGAAAAGTTTCCTTTCCGGGGAAAACCTGTTGAAACCGCCCCCAGCCATCCGTCAAAAGGAGAGTTTCGTATGACCAAAAAGCAGAAAAAGGTGCTGTATCAGATCATCGCGGCGGTCATCCTGATCGTGATCCTGAAGCTCCTGCCCGCATTCCCCACCCCGGTGGAGCTGGTGCTCTACCTCATCCCGTACCTCGTGGTGGGCTGGGATGTCCTGCGCAAGGCGCTCAAGGGCATCAAGAACCGCCAGCCGTTCGACGAGTGCTTCCTGATGGCCGTTGCCACCGTGGGCGCGTTCGCGCTGGGCGACTATGTCGAGGGCTGCGCCGTCATCCTCTTTTACCAGATCGGCGAGCTGTTCCAGAGCGTGGCCGTCGGCAAGAGCCGCCAGAGCATCTCCAGCCTGATGGACATCCGCCCCGACTACGCCAACATCGAGGACGCAGACGGCAAGCTGGAACAGGTGGACCCCGATGATGTCGAAGTCGGCACCGTGATCGTGGTCCAGCCCGGCGAGCGTGTGCCCATCGACGGCGTGATCGTGGAGGGCACTTCGGCCCTGAACACCGCAGCCCTGACCGGCGAGAGCCTGCCCCGCGATGTGCAGGCCGGCGACGAGGTCATCAGCGGCTGTGTGAACATGACCGGCCTGCTCAAGGTGCGCACCACCAAGGAATTTGGCGAGTCCACGGTATCTAAAATCCTCGACCTCGTGGAAAATTCCAGCATGAAGAAGGCCCGCACCGAGAACTTCATCACCCGTTTTGCCCGCGTGTACACCCCCGCCGTCTGCTACAGCGCACTGGCTCTGGCGTTCATCCCGCCGTTGGTCCTGCTGCTGATGGGCCAGCCCGCCCGCTTCGGCGACTGGGTCTATCGCGCCCTGACCTTCCTCGTCATCTCCTGCCCCTGCGCTCTGGTCATCTCCATCCCGCTGAGCTTCTTCGGCGGCATCGGCGGTGCCAGCGCCTGCGGCATCCTCGTCAAAGGCTCCACCTATCTGGAAGAGCTGGCCCGCACCGGGATCGTGGTCTTTGATAAGACCGGTACCCTGACCCAGGGCACCTTCAAGGTCGTGGGCGTCCACCCCGAACACGGTGTCACCGAAGGCGCCCTCGTGGAGGCCGCCGCCCTGGCCGAGAGCTGGTCCAAACACCCCATCTCCCTGAGCATCAAGGCCGCTTACGGCAGGGACATCGACGCCAGCCGCGTCACCGATGTCCAGGAACTTGGCGGCCACGGCGTGACAGCAAAGGTGGACGGCAAAACCGTTGCCGCCGGCAACTCCCGCCTGATGGCAAAACTGGGCCTCACCGCCCCCGAAGTGACCGAGCCGGGCACCCTCGTGCATGTGGCCATCGAGGGGCAGTACGCCGGTTATCTGCTCATCGCGGACGTGGTCAAGCCCCACAGCGCGCAGGCCATCCGGAGCCTGAAGTCCGCAGGCGTCCGCAAGACCGTGATGCTGACCGGCGACGCCGAGCCTGTAGCCAGAGCGGTCGCCAATCAGCTGGGTCTGGACGAATACCATGCCGGTCTGCTGCCCGGCGACAAGGTGGACCAGATCGAAACGCTCCTCGCCGCTAAAGGCCCGAAAGAAAACCTCGCCTTCGTGGGCGACGGTATCAACGACGCGCCCGTCCTGTCCCGCGCCGACCTCGGCATCGCTATGGGTGCGCTGGGCTCGGACGCCGCCATTGAGGCCGCGGACATCGTCCTGATGGACGACGACCCGGCCAAGATCGCGCTGGCCATGCGCATCGCCCGCCGCACCCTCCGCATCGTCTACGAGAACATCGTCTTCGCGCTGGCCATCAAGTTTGCCTGCCTGATCCTCGGCGCTCTGGGTCTGGCAAGCATGTGGACCGCCATCTTCGCCGACGTCGGCGTCATGGTGCTGGCCGTCCTCAACGCCACCCGCGCCCTCTATACCAAAGACCTTGCCCGGAAAAACGAGCAGTGACCCACAACAAAAACCGGGAGATGCCGCATGGTATCTCCCGGTTCTGATTTTTATCACAGCATTCGGCACAATACAAGAAGTTCCGCGCTGCTTCACAGTTCCTCCCGCAGCTCTGTCAGATCGGCCCAGAAGCGTTTGGGGCAGTGGGTCATGCGGCCCCGCTCATTGTGGCGGGCCTGGATCTCCAGCGTTTTGTAAAACTGCTTCCAGAGCGCCTGAAACTGCTGCTCCCGCTCGCTGGGCGGGGGAAGCTCCAGCGGCTCGGCCAGTTCCAGCAGCTGCGGCCGGTGATCCCGATACAGCAGCACTGCCTGGTGCACCGCGTCATAGATCATGAAGTCTTCCTCCGGAAAGCGGCCGCAGAAATGCCCCCGCAGCAGCGGCAGGATGTAGTTTTTCGGGTGGATGACCGCGCCCAGCATCCCATCGTGTTCCTCGAAGCGGACGAAGCCCTGAAATTTGTCCACCTCCCAGTCGAGGCTTTTTTTCATCTCGTAGAGCGGCGCGACGTCCGGGTGGCCTGCCCGCTTGACTGTGCCCGGCCCCAGCGCGAAGGCCAGATGCAGAAACCGGATGAGGAGCAGTTCCTTGTCCTCCCGGCCGGAGAGGAAGTCCCGTGTGACGAGGTATTCCGTCTCGGCCCCCAGTTTCCGGCCAAAGCTTGCAAACACCCGCCGGGCTTTTTCGTGGTCGGTGGCGATGTCCTTGAAGGGGTATAGGGTAGCGGTCTCCCGCTCCGGCGTCCAGACCGCAAACGGGATCTCGTGCTGGGCAAAGCTCTCGAAGACGCAGCAGAGGAAGCCCTCAAAGCTGCCGTCGTAGAGGTAAACGACAGCGGCATCGTGGAGCTTGCGGGCGGGGTTCACAGCGCTCTGGCCAGACATTGCACTGCCTCCTCCCGCACCAGCTTCTGGGCTGCGTGGGGCGGCACGCCCTGTGCCACCAGCTTGTCCACGGCGGGCGGCGAGAACAGGCTCAGCTGTTCCACGCCGCCGCTGAAGACGGTCGGGTCGATGAGAGCGCTCGTGATCCGCTCCCGGCCCGCGCTGCCCCGCCCCGGATGCGCCCCGGCAAAGCCCCGGCAGGTGATGAAATACTGGGCCCGCTTGAGCACCACGCCCATCCGCTTCAGCTCATCCAGCCCCAGCGAGGCCTGTTTCCGGGCATGCCAGATGCGCCGGGCACTCTTGGGGCCGATGCCCGGCACCCGCAGCAGCATCTCGAAGGGGGCCCGGTTCACGTCCACCGGGAACAGCCCGTAATGCTGGACCGCCCAGTTGCATTTCGGGTCCAGATAGGGGTTGAAGTTCGGGTGATCGGCGTCCAAAATCTCGTCCGCTTTGAACTGGTAGAACCGCAGCAGCCAGTCCGCCTGATAGAGCCGGTGCTCCCGCAGCAGCGGGGGCTTGGTGTCCAGCGCGGGCAGGCGGGTATCCTCGGCCACGGGGATGTAGGCGGAGTAGAACACCCGCTTGAGGCTGTATTTCTGGTACATTCCCTCGGTCAGCTTGAGGATGTGATGATCCGTCTCCGGCGAAGCCCCCACGATCATCTGGGTGCTCTGACCGGCGGGCGCGAACCGGGGCGCTTTGCGGTAAAGGGTCAGTTCCTCCCGGTTGGCGGCTCCTTTCACTGCGATCTGCTTCATGGGCCGGAAGATGGAGTGCCGCCCCTTGTCCGGGGCCAGCAGTTTCAGGCTGCTCTCGCTGGGCAGCTCCACATTGACGCTCAGGCGGTCGGCCAGAAAACCCAGCTGCTCCAGCAGTTCCGGGCTGGTGCCGGGGATGGCCTTGGCGTGGATGTACCCGCCGAAATGGTATTCGTTCCGCAGCAGGCGCAGGGTCTTGAGCATCCGCTCGGTGGTGTAGTCCGGGCTGACCAGCACCGCGCTGGACAGGAACAGCCCCTCGATGTAGTTGCGGCGGTAGAACTCGATGGTCAGCTCGGCCAGCTCCCACGGCGAAAAGGTAGCGCGGGGCGCATCGTTGGACCTGCGGTTGACGCAGTAGCTGCAATCGAAGGCACAGCAGTTGGTCATCAGCACCTTGAGCAGGCT
>OGJG01001180.1_pt1 | contig 12364 bp, 8 predicted proteins | sample 1572011 | NCBI WGS metagenome assembly OGJG01 (sample SAMEA2582115, study PRJEB24529) | metagenome | biome: Human gut stool | place: China | collected 2011
AACCCTTTTTGAGCCGTTTTGGCCCTGAAAAGGTTCCGGGTTTTGTGCATATTTTTTTCAGAGAGCTATTTTGCAACAGTTTCCTTGTTCTGCCCTTAACCCGTATCAAAAGCAATACGGATTATTTCTGCATTTTGACAACCTGCCTATAAATCCCCCATGAACGTTGTGGAATCTTCCAAAGCATCCATGGATGGTTTCTTGTACTGCATCAAACGTTCAGCTTATTGCAACGAAATTCCATAAAGCTGCATTGCATCTTGTGGAGGTTCTTGCTATACTCTGTATCGAACGCAACTTTATCCGATAAAAATGTTGCGCAATTTGCGCAACCAAAGGAGGCCACTATCATGCAGCAGCTCAGATTACTTCATGGCGGAGACTACAACCCGGAACAGTGGCTGGACCGGCCCGATATTCTGGCGCAGGACATCGAACTGATGAAAAAGGCACACGTTAATACTGTGACGCTGGGCGTGTTCTCATGGTCCACATTGGAACCGCAGGAGGGGGTATTTGAGCTGGATTGGCTGGCAGACATCGTCCATAACCTGTATGCCAATGGAATCTATACGATCCTTGCAACGCCCAGTGCGGCCCGCCCCGCTTGGATGGCACACAAATACCCCGAGGTGCGCCGAGTCCGGGCAGACCGGGTCCGGGAGCTGTACAACCGGCGGCAGAATTACTGCTATACATCGCCGGTTTACCGGGAAAAAGTCCGCATCATCGACCAGATGCTGGCGCAGCGGTTCGGCAATGACCCGGCTGTCCTGCTCTGGCATATCTCCAACGAGATGAGCGGCGACTGCCATTGCGAGCTGTGTCAGGCTGCGTTCCGCCGCTGGCTCAAGGAACGGTATGGCTCTTTGGATGCCTTGAACAAGGCGTGGAACGCCCGGTTCTGGAGTCACGACTATACCGCTTGGGAACAAATCGAAAGCCCTGCCCCGCAGGGGGAAAATGCCGTGCAGGGTCTTGCGCTGGACTGGAAGCGCTTTGTCAGTGACCGGCATATTGATTTTTTGAAATATGAGCGTGATACCGTGAAAGAATTTGCGCCGGATGCAAAGTTCACGGTAAACATGATGTACCGGTTTGACGGCATCGACTATTTCAAAATGTCCAAGGAGATCGACATTGCCAGCTGGGACAACTATCCCACATGGCACAAGCCCAGCGAAACAGTGGAAGAAACAGCGTTGGATACGGCCCTGATGCACGACCTGTATTACTCCATGAAGGGCAGGCCCTTCCTGCTGATGGAATCCAGCCCCAGCTTTACCAACTGGCAGCCGATCTCCAAACAGAAGCGCCCCGGCATTGCGGAGCTTGCGGCTCTGCAGACGGTTGCACATGGTTCGGACAGTGTGCTTTACTTCCAGTGGCGAGCCAGCCGCGGCGCGGAAGAAAAGTTCCATGGTGCAGTCGTCGGCCATGATGGCCGGGAGGATGCCCGTCCCTTCCGGGAAACAGTCGGTGTGGGCCAAAAGCTGGAAGTGCTCTCAGAGATTGCAACGACTTGCCGTGAAAAACAGGCGGCGATCGTCCACGATTGGGAAAACAAGTGGGCGCTGGAAGGTTCCTGCGGCCCGCGCAATGCAGGGATGGGCTACTGGGACGAGCTGAAGCTGCACTACAATGCTCTTGCGCGGGAAGGCATTGCGGTGGAGTTCGTGAATCAGGAATCCGATTTGACGGGTTATGGTTTGGTCGTTGTTCCGATGGTTTATTTGCTGACCGATGCCTTTGCCCAAAAACTCTGTGATTTTGCCCGGAATGGTGGTACGGTCGTGGTTACATACTGGACCGGTGTGGTGGATGAAAGCGATTTGTGCCGTCTGGGTGACACGCCCTACGGCTTGACCGACCTGCTGGGCCTGCGCCGCACTGAGATCGACGGAATGTATGACGGCGAAACCTGCCGCTGCACCCCGATGGACGATTTCACTTTGCCGGAAACGCAGGCTTCGGTCCTATGCGAGGTCGCAAGTCTGAACGACACCGACCCTGCCACACCGCTGAGCGTTTATGCCGAGGACTATTATGCAAACTGCCCGGCGGTGGCTGTCCACTCCTACGGGGAGGGCCGTGCCTATTATCTGGCAAGTCGGTTCGAGGAAGCGTTCTATCGCGCATTTTATCGTGCTGCTGTAAAGGAAGTCGGCCTGACCCCGGCATGGCCGGAAGCTCTGCCGGACGGCGTTCTGGCCGCGCGGCGCGGTACGTTCGTCTTTGTACAGAACTGCAATGAACATCCGGTCGAAGTAGGCGGTGTTGCGCTGAACCGTTACGGAACGGCCGTCTGGAAAAACGGCGAGCAGGTCCTGTAAGGCACAAAAATACCAGCTTTCAGCGTTCTGCCAAAAAAGCAGAACGCTTTTTGTTTGCTTTCATACTTGACAAAGCGGGCTTACCCCGGTATGCTGGGGTGGCGCATTGTTGCGCAGTTCTGTGAAAAGGAGAGGATATCCTGTGGCTGCAAAGGAAACCGAAAAAATGACGATCGAGCAGGTGGCCGATGCGCTTGGTGTTTCTAAAACAACGGTATCACGCGCACTTTCCGGCAAGGGACGCATCAGCGAGGCGACCCGCGCCAAGGTGTACGCCTATATGGGGCGCACCCGATCCGAGCCTGTTTCCGCACAGAGCGGCGAAAAGCTGCGCACCAACAACATTGCCATGATCGTGCCACAGCGCTTTATTACGCTGGATCTGCCCTTTTTGCGCAAGTGCATGGGCGGCATCTGCATCATGGCAGACCAGCGCGGCTATGACCTGATGCTTTGCTACGCCTCCAACACCGAGTATTCGCAGCTGCAGCGGCAGCTGGCCAACCACAAGGTGGACGGCGTGATCCTGACCTACGCCATGGCGGATGATCCCTGCATCGAACTTTTGCGGCAATACGAGACACCTTTTGTGCTCATCGGACGCAGCGAGGACAAGACCATCCCGCAGGCAGACAACGATCAGGTCGCGGCTGCCTGCGAGATGACACGCATCCTTTTGCAGCTGGGCGCCAAGCGGATCGCGCTGCTGGTGGGCAGTACCATCTACGCCGTCAACACCGACCGCATACGCGGTTATCTGCGTGGATTCGCGGAATTTGGTGTGCCAGTAGACCAGCGGCTCGTTCATTCCGGTGTGGAATCTGCCGGGCAGACGCTCGATGCACTGGAGGCTGCGCTGGAGCAGAAGGCGGATTGCATCCTTTGCGGCGATGATGAGGTCGCCTTTGAGGTCATGGGGGAGCTGCGGACGCGGCATATCCTCGTGCCCAACGATCTGCGAGTGGCCAGCCTGTACGACAGCTCCATGCTGGCCAGCATCACGCCGTCTGTTTCGGCGGTGCAGTACGATGCCGAGCAGCTGGGCAAGACAGCCTGCCGGATGCTGCTGGACCGGCTGGCCGGAAAAGAGATCGTCATGCGGCAGCTGGAAGGTTATCAGGTCATTTTGCGGGACTCTACCAAGTGGAGGGAACGCTCCCGCAGCATCAAATAACGCGCTTTTTGTGCCTGCTCCTTTCCCGGAGCGGGCATTTTTGCTCTTTGCATGGCAAAGGTTGCGCTAAAGTTGCGCACTTTTGCCCATGTATCCTAATTTTACCGTCACTTTTTCCAGTTTCGACTTAACAATACCGTGAATTTCGTCCATTGACGTGAGCAAAAGAATGCGGTATCCTATGGGTACAGAAAAACAGCTGCTTGGATGTGCGCAACTTATAAGCGCAACAAAGAGCACCCGAAGATTTCAGATTGAGAACGAAGGAGAACTGGATCATGAAAAAGCTGATTTCCCGCCGTAAATTCCTTGCTGCTATGGGTACGATGGTTGCTGCCGGTGCGCTGACCGCCTGCGGCGGTTCTTCCTCTGGCACCGCTTCCTCTGCTGCCGCTTCCAGTACGGCTGCCTCTGCTGCGGAGAGCTGGGGTGATGTGAAGCTGACCATGTGGGGCGCCGAAGAGGATCAGACCATGCTGCGCGAGATGGCAGATGCTTTCATCGAGCAGAATGCGGACAAGGGCAACGTGACCATCGAGATCGGCGTGCAGTCTGAGTCCAGCGCAAAGGACACCGTTCTGGCTGACCCGGAGTCTGCCGCAGACGTTTTTGCCTTTGCTGATGACCAGCTGAACGAGCTGGTAAACGCCGGTGCTCTGCAGGAGGTTCTGCTGAACCCGGACGACGTGAAGAGCCGCAACCTGCCCGGCTCTGTGGGCGCTGCCACCATGAACGACAAGCTCTACGCCTACCCCATGACCGCCGACAACGGCTACTTCCTGTACTATGATGCAAGCGTGCTGAGCGCCGAGGACGTGCAGAGCGTGGACACCATGCTGGAAAAGGCTGCAGCTGCCGGCAAAAAGTTCATGATGAGCGTGAACGACGCATGGTACATTTACAGCTTCTACGCCGGTGCCGGTCTGGTGGCAACGCTGGCAGATGACGGCATCAACACCGTCTGCAACTGGAACGAAGCTCCCGGCGCAGACGTAACGCAGGCCATTCTGGATATCGCCGCAAACCCCGGCTTCAAGTCCGGCGCGGATGCTGATATCGTTTCTGCCATCAAGGACGGCAGCTGCTGCGCCGCCATCTCCGGTACTTGGAACGCCAGCACCGCCGAGGAGGCTTGGGGCGAAGGTTACGCCGCCACCAAGCTGCCGACCTACACCCTGAACGGCGAGCAGGTCCAGATGGGCTCCTTCTCCGGCTACAAGCTGGTGGGCGTCAATCCCCACAGCGCCAACGTGGGCGTGGCTATGATGCTGGCCGACTTCATCACCAACGAGGACAACCAGAACAAGCGCTTCAACGACCGCAAGCTGGGCCCCTCTAACATCAATGCCAATGCTTCCGAGGCTGTGCAGTCTGCACCCGCCATTGCCGCACTGGCTGAGCAGAGCTCCTACGCTACCCTGCAGCGGGTAGGCGCAAACTACTGGAGCTCCGCCGCAAGTCTGGGCGAGATCCTCGCCTCCGGCGACACGCAGGGCAAGACCACGCAGCAGCTGGTGGATGACGCTGTGGCCGGCATCACCGCACCTGTGGCACAGTAAGTTCCGGTTTTTCCCGGCGGGCACGCAGCAGAATGCGGTGTGCCCGCTTTTTATCGCAATACAAGAAATCGGCGTCAACCTAACATCCTGTTTGCTATAACCCCCTCTGCATACCAAGAAAGGAGTTGACTTCTGTGGCAGAAATGGTCCTTACACCACCCTTGCGGGCAGATGGCCGGGAACCGAATTTCCTTCAGAAGTTCGGTCACGCATTTGTTCACGGAGATATTTTTACAAAGCTGTCCCTCTTTGTCTGGGGTCTGGGCTACATTGGCCACGGCCAGCTTATCAAGGCACTGCTGGTAACGCTGGTGCAGGGGCTGGGACTGTATTTTCTGGGTACCTCCGGCATTCCTGCGCTGAAAAAGTTCGGCACGCTGGGCACAGTGCAGATGGAGATGCAGTTCAACCCCCTTACCTTAAAGAACGAGGTCAACAACTACGACAACTCGTTTGCCATCCTGCTGCTCAGCGTGATCGCACTGGTGGTCATTGTAACGCTGATCGCTGCTGCCATGCTGGTGGTGCAGAGCAATTACGCGTTACAAGCGCAGAAGGCTGCTGGCAAAAAGCCCAACAATTTCCGGCAGGATATCACCTTGTACCTGAACGAAAAGTTCTACGTTACCCTGCTCACCCTTCCGGTGCTGGGTGTGGTGGTGTTCACCATCATCCCGCTGTTCATTTTGATCGCTGTTGCCTTTACCAACTACGATCAGCAGCATATGCCTCCCGCCGCCCTGTTTACATGGGTGGGGCTGGCTAACTTTGCTTCTCTGTTTGGCGGGCAGTCGCTGAGCCTGACCTTCAGCTACGCCTTTGGCCGAGTGCTCAGCTGGACGTTGGTGTGGGCCTTCTTTGCCACCTTCACCACCTTTTTCGGCGGCGTATTTCTGGCCATGCTCATCAACAACAAAAAGACCAAGTGCCAAAAGCTCTGGCGCACATTGTTCATCATCACCATTGCGGTGCCGCAGTTCGTCACCCTGCTGCTGGTGCGCAACTTCTTCTCGGACGCCGGCATCTTCAACACCATGATGGCCAATGCGGGCGTGACCGATTTTTTAAAGACCATCGGCCTGCTGGGGCAGAACATGAACCACATTCCCTTCCTGACCGACCAGCACTGGGCAAAGTTCATGATCATCCTCATCAACATCTGGGTGGGCGTGCCCTACCAGATGCTCATTGCCACCGGTGTGCTGATGAACATTCCCACCGATATGCTGGAGGCCTCCACCATCGACGGTGCATCGCCGTGGCAGAGCTTCATCCACATCAAGCTGCCCTACCTGCTCAGTGTGCAGGGGCCGGCACTGGTTACGGATTTTGTGCGCAACGTCAACAACTTCAACGTCATCTATCTGCTCACGCAGGACGTTTATATCACCAAGGATCAGGCGCTGGCTTCCTCCAGTGCAAAAGAGGTGGATCTGCTGGTCACATGGCTGTTCCGCCTGACGCAGGAGCAGTACAACTACAAGATGGCCGCCGTCATTGGCATTATGGTGTTCATCATCTGTGCCGTGTTCACGCTGGTATGCTTCCGGTTCCTCAATAAAAAGGAGGCGACGTTCTCTTGACACAGACAACTGTTTCTCCGGCACGCCGGGCAGAGACCGCAGCGCAGCTGCGCCGCGGGCGTATCCTCCGCACAGTCCGCAGCATCCTGCGGCATCTGCTGCTGGCCCTGCTGGCAGCTATCTGGCTGGTACCCATTCTGTGGCTTCTGGTCACTTCCTTCTCCACAGACCGGGGCATCAATGTGCGACAGTTCTTCCCGGCCAGTTACACACTGCGCAACTATGTCAACATTCTGTTCCACCCGGACTCTGTGGCGCAGTTCCCGCGCTGGTTTACCAACACCCTTGTGGTGGCCTGTTTCAACTGCGTTATCTCCACCTGCTTTGTGCTGATGGTAGCCTACGCGCTGAGCTGCTGCCGCTTCAAGGGGCGCAAGCTGATCCAGAACCTTTCTGTCAGCGTCAACCTGTTCCCTGGCGTGCTGGCAATGATCGCCGTCTATTTCGTCCTGAAATATCTGAATCTGACCAACTCCTATGCCGGTCTTATCATGGTCTATGCCGGTTCGTCCGGTCTGGGCTATCTGATCTGCAAGGGCTTCTTTGATACCATCCCCATCTCCCTGCGGGAAGCCGCCAAGCTGGACGGCGCATCCGACGCCCGCGTGTTCTTCCAGGTCGTTCTGCCCATGTCCAAGCCGATCCTGGTCTATACCATCATCAGCTCTTTCATGGTTCCATGGACCGATTTCGTGATGGCAAAAATGATCCTGAATTCGGGCGTCTCTGCCGACTGGACGGTGGCTATCGGTCTGTATAATATGCTGCAAAAGACCCTGATCAACAATTACTTTGCGCTCTTCTGTGCAGGCGGCGTGCTGGTGTCCATCCCCATCTCCATCTTGTTTGTCATCATGCAGAAGTTCTACGTCGAGGGCATCACCTCCGGCGCGGACAAGGGTTAACACGTTATTCTCTTTCTCCTTCACCATAAAAGCAATCCCCACAGTCCTTTTTGTGGCTGTGGGGATTGTTTTTTCTCAATGGCGGTAGGAAAGCAGTTTGTTCATGGTGAACCTCATTTCTATATCAAACGGTGTCTGTTCGGTTGTCCTGAACCCTGCCATAAAACCGGTGATTGATTTTAAGATTGCTTAACTTCAACAGGGGCTTTCCATCCTTTGACAAGAGTGTACCGTGAAAAGCGGCAGAAGTTTATGGACTCGTAGTCCAAGTTACCCACCCTCTTAGTCCAAGTTCTTGGATACAAGTAAACAGAAATAAAAAAATCCGACCCGCTCCCGTGATGAACCGGTGAAGATTTATCACAAAGAACGGATCGGATTTGATTTTTCGTTGAAGGAGGTAGAAATCGAAAAATGGATGGAAGTGTTCGATGATGACCTTCAATCAAAAAATGAAATGCATAGCAAGCGATTTCTTTATTGAATTGAAAATAGCGGATGACAATTTAGAGGGAACACAGTTGTAGCAAGCAGGGCAGCTGTATATACATCTGCTTATTTTGCGTTGCAAAATGTTTGTTGGAACACCCAAACCCGTGAACTGCATCCGGCAGATGCAGGCTGAGCAAGCGCAACGTTGAAAAAGAATCGTTCTGCTGATATAATAAAAATGTGATACTATCACCAAAATTTTGAGAAGAAAACCGTTTGCGGTTGGCAAACATTCAGGAGGAACGCATGGTTACAGGAGCCATTAAAAATAAGGTGGACAAGATCTGGACGGACATCTGGGCGGGCGGCATCACGAATCCGCTGACTGTCATTGAGCAGCTGACCTATCTCATGTTCATCCGGTCGCTGGACGAAAAGGAGCTTGCCACCGAAGAGTTTGAGAGCATGGCGGGCGAGAAAATGGAGCACATCTTCCCCGCCAGTGCGGCAGGCCAGTCCATGCGGTGGAGCAAGTTCAAGGATAAGGACTCCCGTGAGATTTTTCTGACCATGCAGCAGCGGGTGTTCCCGGCCATCAAAAAGATGAAGTACGGCCGCCTGCCGGACTTTGACGAGAACGGCGAGCTGGTGGAGATCGAGGACGACCCCACCCGCCCGGACGAGGGCAACACCGCCTTTGCACGGTACATGGACGATGCCATGTTCCTGATCCCCACGCCGCAGGTGCTGCAAAAGATCATCACCGGGCTGGAAGATTTATACACCCACGATATCGCCGACCTTGATATGCAGGGCGACCTCTACGAGTATATGCTGGGAAAACTGGCAACGGCGGGTCAGAACGGCCAGTTCCGCACGCCCAAGCACATCCGCGACATGATGGTGGAACTGGTGCAGCCTACGCCGGACGACTTCATCTGCGACCCCGCCTGCGGCACGGCGGGCTTTCTGGTGTCCAGTGCACAGTATCTCCGTGCCCACTATGAGGATACCATGACCCCGGAGCAATGGCAGCATTTTGCGGGGCCGATGTTCGCAGGCTTTGACATGGACCGCACCATGCTCCGCATTTCGGCTATGAACCTGATGCTTCACTCCATCACCAACCCGGATATCGACTACAAAGACAGCGTTTCCAAGCAAAACTCCATTTGCAGTAAGTACACGGTCTGCCTTGCCAATCCGCCGTTCAAAGGCACCGTGGATGCCGAGAGCATCAACGATGACCTGAAAGCCGTTACAAATACCAAAAAGACCGAACTGCTGTTTCTTGCACTCTTCCTGCGAATGCTGAAAACCGGCGGCCGCTGTGCCTGTATCGTGCCGGACGGTGTGCTGTTCGGTTCCAGCAAGGCGCACCAGAGCATCCGCAAAGAGCTTATCGAGAACCACCAGCTGCGGGCGGTCATCTCCATGCCTTCCGGCGTGTTCAAGCCCTATGCAGGCGTGTCCACGGCGGTGCTGGTGTTCACCAAAACCGGCGCAGGCGGCACGGATAAGGTGTGGTTCTATGATATGAAAGCCGACGGCCTCTCGCTGGACGACAAGCGCACCGAAGTAAAAGAAAACGACATCCCGGACATCATTGCCCGGTTCCACAACCTCGATGCGGAAGCCGACCGCAAGCGTACCGAGCAGAGCTTCTTTGTGCCCAAAGAGGAAATTGCCGCCAACGGCTACGATTTGTCCATCAACAAGTACAAGGAGACCGAGTATGTGCCGGTGGAGTATCCCTCCACGCAGGAGATTCTTGCCAACCTGCATGAGCTGGAAATGGAGATCACCAAGGGACTGGCAGAGTTGGAGGAAATGGTATGATGGAGGAAAATACGATGACAGAAAATGATAAGCTGCAAATGTTTGAGGACCGCCCGATTCGCACCGCATGGGATGAAACACAGGAAGAATGGTATTTTTCGGTGGTGGATGTGGTAGCGGTTCTGACAGAGCAGACGGACAATCGACGTGCCGCAAAATATTGGAGTGTTCTGAAAACCAGACTGAAAAATGAGGGCAGTGAACTGACTACAAATTGTAGTCAGTTGAAAATGAAAGCGGCAGACGGAAAACGCCGTTTGACCGATGTTGCCAACACGGAACAGCTCTTGCGCATCATCCAGTCGGTGCCCTCCAAAAAGGCAGAGCCGTTCAAGATGTGGCTGGCAATGGTCGGGCGGGAGCGCATTGAGGAAATCATCGACCCGGAACTGACCATCGAGCGTGCTCTCGACACCTATGCTCAAAAAGGCTATTCCCCGGAGTGGATCAACCAGCGTCTGCAAACCATCCGCGCCCGAAAAGAACTGACCGATGCATGGAAGGGGCACGGCGTGAAAGAGGGGCAGGAGTATGCCATTCTGACGGACGAAGTGACCAAAGCATGGTCTGGCATGAGCACGCGGCAGTATAAAAACTTCAAAGGGCTGAAAAAGGAAAACTTGCGCGACAACATGAGCACGCTGGAACTTGCCTTGAATATGCTGGCAGAAGCCACTACAACGGAGTTGACGAATGCCCAGAACCCGCAGGGGCTGGAAGAAAACCGTGTCGTTGCCAAGCAGGGCGGTGCGGTAGCCGGAAATGCCCGGAAAGAGATTGAATCCAAAACTGGCCGCCCGGTGGTCACTGCCGAGAATGCAAGTACCATGCTGTTGGGGCAGACAGTTGCCGGAATGATCGAGAGCGTGGCAACGGAAAAAGATGATGAGAAATCGGAGTGACCTGCGGGAACGGGAGGAGATGGTGTGATGGCGAAGCTTTCTGATGTGCTCACAATTATAAATGGAAGAAACCAGAAACAGGTTGAATGCGAAAACGGAAAATATCCCATATACGGAAGTGGCGGTATTATGGGATACGCTAACGATTATATTTGTGAAGCCGAAACTGTAATAATTGGCCGAAAAGGAAACATCAATAAACCAATTTTCGTTGAAACGCCGTTTTGGAATGTTGACACGGCGTTCGGACTGTGTGCAAATAGAAAAAAACTAAATCCGAAATATTTATATTATTTTTGCGAGAAATTTGACTTTGAAAAGCTTAATACCACGGTCACGATTCCGAGTTTGACAAAAGCAAATCTCTTGAGTATTGAAATTCCGTTGCCTGATTTGAACCAGCAAGAGAGAATTAGCACTTATTTCGATAAGGTGTCTGACTTGATTTCTCTCCGCAAACAGCAGCTCGCCAAACTGGATGAGCTGGTAAAGGCGAGGTTTGTGGAGATGTTTGGGGAGTGCTCTTCAATCCGACCGCAAAAATTGAAAGAAGTAACTCGACGCGTTAAGGTTGGATTTGTTGGAACCTGTGAGAAATATTATACTGATAATACTGGAGTTCCCATGTTGCGAACAACAAATATTACGTCTCATGGAATTGATTTGAAAGATTTGAAATATGTCACAAAGACATTTCACGAAAAGAACTTAAAATCTCAGGTTCATAAAGGCGACTTGTTAATTGCACGGCATGGGTCAAACGGGCAAGCTAATGTTTATTACGGAGATGAGGCTCAATGCTTAAATGCAATTATCATCGAACCAGATAGCAATATTACAAATCCGATTTTTCTGGTAAATCTAATCAACTCAAGAAGGGTAAAAAGACAAATTGAAAAAGAACTTGTTGGCTCGACACAGCATGTCCTTAATACGACAACGCTTGCTAATGTTGAAGTTGAAATTCCCGCGATAAAAGACCAACAAGCTTTCGCTGCCTTTGTGGAACGTGTAGACCAGCAGAAGCGGACCGTACAGCAGAGCCTTGAGAAACTGGAACTGATGAAAAAGGCATTGATGCAGGAATATTTTGGGTAACTCCCTCAGTCACCTTCGGTGACAGCTCCCTCTGAGAGGGAGCCTTTGACGTTGCGGTTACGAAAAGCCTCCCTCCTTGAGGGAGGTGGCACGGCGTAAGCCGTGACGGAGGGAGTTTATTAAGTGTCAATCATATGAATATGAGAGCAAGTGAGGATTATATGACGCGAATAGCCATAACAATGCACATTATTCAAGGTGATGAGGATACGGAAGGGTTTAAAAATGCTATAGAGAAATGTGTGGATGACTTGTCATTTCGATGGAATATATACCATGAAATGGTTGATATAACATCGAAAGCGATTATCATTCCACATTATGAGAAAAACATAGAACTAAAAGAAGCAGAAGAAAAAGTAAAACAAAATTCAACGGATGATAAATTAAAAAACGAGTATAAAAATTTGCTGGAAATGCATAGTAGTTATAAAGCGGCAATGACGTTTGATATGATAATATCTTCTAATGTTGATCTTGATACTAATAAAATCATCTTTCCGAACTGCGATGTTTCAGAGCGTGAGTGGGATTATTTT
>OGJG01001200.1_pt1 | contig 12150 bp, 12 predicted proteins | sample 1572011 | NCBI WGS metagenome assembly OGJG01 (sample SAMEA2582115, study PRJEB24529) | metagenome | biome: Human gut stool | place: China | collected 2011
AGGCGAAGAAATTTACAAAAGAAGCGTAGTAAAGGCGGCGCTGCTGGAAGTAAGCCCTTGCACCTTCCCGGCTTATGACAGTTCAGAAATTAGCTGTAGAAGCTTTGAGAAGGTAAAAGAAGAAGCGAAAGAAGAAAAGAGATTAGAAAAATTAAAAATGGAAGCCCGGCTTATGCAGCTTAGGGAAGAAAACGAAAAGGAGTTTTAAGAAATGACAGTACAGGAAATCAGAGAGTTAATCGGAAAGAAAACAGAGGAGATTAACGGCTACCTGGAAAGCCGCGACGCGGATAAGGCAGAAGCGGCGTTAGAGGAAAAAAGAAGATTACAGCGCTTGCTTGCTGTAAGAGAAGCAGAAGACGACGAGGAAAAAGAGGAATTAAGAGGACAGAAGCGCAAGAAGGAAGAAAAGCGTACAGCTTCCGCAGTAAGCGAGTTGAGAGCAGCAGTTAAATTTGCGCTTAAGGGAAAAGAAGCACTTACGGACGAGGAAAGAGCAGCCGTAACCATTGACAACAACGCCGCGATTCTGCCGGAGCAGTTCGTTAATGACATCCAGGTATTGCGTGAGGGCTTCCCCAGCCTTAAGGAACATTGCCACATTGTACGCGCTACTTCCAATCATGGAAAAATGCCGTTTGCAAAGATTGGCGGCAAGAAGCTTACTAAGTATAAATCTGGTACTAAGTTGACAGGGGAAGCCGCTAACACACAGGATATTAGCTACAATATCGAGAACTACGGCGCGTTAGTTCCGATTGCCAACGACTTACAGGAAGACGAAGCTGTTAATATCATCCAGGATGTTATTAAGCCGGATTTTGCGGAAGCTGGCGTTAACAGTGAAAACGACGAAATCTTACAGATTGTCGAGGACAACGCTACAGACAAGTCTACAGGCGTGACAGACTGGCGCGGGGTTAAAAAGGTAATCGACGGCGTATTACCGACACTTCGCGCAAAGACTGTAGTTATCACAAACCTTACAGGTTATGTATATTTGCAGTCCCAGGAAGATAAGAACGGTAGAAACCTGGATTTAGTAAAGACCGTAAACGGTAAAGACTACTTCCAGAACCGCCAGCTTATCACTTTGAGCGACGAAGCGGTAACAGCAAGCGCGACCGGAAAGGTAGTATTTTATGTGGTTAACCTGTATGCGCTGGTTAAGTTCTTTGAAAGAAAGGGCTACACAGTGTCTACAGATAAGTCTGTATTCTTTGAATCTGACGAAACAGCACTTAAGGTACAGGAACGCTTTGACTGCGAGAAGTTGGACGACAGGGCAGACTTCAAGGTAGAATTTACCCCGGCTGCCTAATGCGTCCCGGAAGGGGTAGGAAATGGCAGCAGAATTATTAACGCTTGAACAGGCGAAGAACTATTTAAGGGTAAGCTACGACGAAGACGACGAGGAAATAAGCGGGCTTATTTTGACAGCCGAAGCTTATATAGATAGTTGCGTAGGCACTGGGTATAAGGATAAGGCGAACTACGAAAGCGACGAAGAATACGAAAAAGGGCGGAGAATCGCCGCCCTTCTTCTAAAGAAAATCGTAAGCGATATGTACGAAGTGCGTTCTACTACGGTAGGAAGCAACACAAAAACCGATAATATCACAAAAACCATATTAGACAAGCTGGCGAATGTGGGGGCGTGATTATGTATTTAGTAATTCAAAAACGTAAAAAGACAGTAGAAAAAGGAAGACCAGTGGAAACATGGGAAGACTATCATAAGTGCTGGTGTGATGTAAAGAGCCTGTACGGAAAAGAGTTATATAGCGCCCTGGAAGCAAAATTAGAAAACGTAGTGAATTTTGAAACCAGGTTTTGTTTAAAACTGGAAGCCTTAAATACAAAGGAATACCGGGTTAAATGGGGCGAAAGGGTGTTTAACATTATCGCGGCAGACTACGGAAAGTATAACCGTAGGAAAATCGTGATAAAGGCACAGGAAATAGTATGAGTTTTGATATTTCAATGGAGTTTTTAGGACTGAATGAAATGCAGAAGGAAATAGAAAGACTTTCTACAGAATCAGAACTAAAGGCACTAAACAAGAAAATCATAAAACGGGCTGGCGAAATCGGCTTACAGGAAGCGGAAGGGCAGATACGGAAGAAAGCGTACAGCAATAACCCCATGAAATCCGGCAGAAAAGGCAGCAGAACCGGGCAGCATGCGGCGGACAATGTGCCAAAGAAGGGAACGACGCAAAGCGGGAACTACGGCGAACTGGTGGGCTGGGACAGGGGCGATACTTCCCCGTTCTTTTATATGAAATTCCATGAATGGGGGACGACCATGCACAAGCCTAAACATTTTATGTTAGACGCAGCTAGACCAACATACCAGGCGCTAAAGGAAATTGCAGAAGAAGAATACGAAAAGACATTAAAGGAAAAGCTGGGGGAATAAGCATGGCACTTTTGAGCGAAAAAGAAAAAGAACAGCTTAATAGAGTTCTGGCGGAATACCCCAACAGTGAAGACCTGGACTTAACCGCATTTATAGCGGAAGTGATAGGGATAACAGGGGTACACACGGAAGAAGGCTGGTATAACCAGAATATAAACGATACACACATAACATTTTACTTTATGAGTGACGAAGATATGGATTTTAGCGAAGATACAAACGAAAACGAAGAATATTACATACAGGTTGATATATGGAGTAAAGAAGACTGCTTTAGGCTGAAAAAGAAGGTTAAGAAGCTGCTGAAAAAGGCGGGCTTTACCTATTTTACCGGAAACGACCAGTACGAAGTAGAAACAGGAATCTACCATAAAGCAGCGCGCTTTTACTTTTCTATGAATGTGGAAGGAGAAAATTAAAACATGGCAACAGTAAAGGAAAATAAAGAAACCATTACCAGAAGCCGCCTGGTAGGCTTAAAGGACATTTGCGTAGCAGCAGTCACAACGAACGACGAAGACGTATACGCAGCGGACGTACCTGTAAGACTTGCTAAGGCAATCGCAGCAACAGTAAAAGATACCTTTAGCGTCGAGTATACCTACAGCGACGACGAGGTAGAAGACACCGTAGAGACATACGAAAAAACAGAAATTGAATTAGAGGTAAACAGATTAACGCCGGGAGACTATGCGTTACTGTTTGATACTCTTTATAAATACGGCTTCCTGGCAAAAGCGGAAGGGGATAAGGCAAAAGAAGTAGCGTTAGGCTTCCGGGCAAAACAGGGGAACGGCAAGTACGAATTTAGCTGGTACTATTGCGGAAAAGCGGAACACCCGGACGTTACATACGAAACGGTTAAGGACAAAAAGACAGCCCAAACAATTAAGATTACCTTCACTTTCTACGCCAGAAAGAAAGAAGATACTATAGAGGGAGAAAAAAAGAAGCTTTACGCCCTTATCGTGGACGAAAGTAACTTACTGGAAGAACACACGACAGCAAAAGAAGCTATCGCTGCATGGTTTAGCGAAGTACAGGAGTATAAGGAAGTACCGAAAGCAGCAAGCGAAACAGGACACTAATAAAATGAGAGGGTGTCAGAATCTGACACCCTTTACAGAAAGGGTTATATTATGAAAATCAGCTTAAACGGTAAGGAATACGAAAGCGGAAAAATCACAAGAGAAAAATATAGAAAATTTGCGGAAGTATACGAAATCCTGTTAGGAAAAGAGAAGGAAGCGCAGACCTTTAGCGACGACGACTTAGATAGCATGATAGAAGCTATTGTACTGGTGTTTGGGAATCAGTTCACTTTTGAGGAAGCAGACGACGGCTTAGACGAAATCAGCAGCATTATTCTTAATTTCTCACTTATCAACGCGGAAATTATGAATAATACCAACATCCAGGCAAAGGAAACCGCAAAGACCTTAAAGACAAATATTATTACCGTAGGCGGTAAAGAGTACGAAAGCGGAAAAATCGGGCGAAAGAAATACCGGGCGTTTAGGGAAGTATACGACGACCTGGTAACACAGGAAAAGCAGACATACACAGACGACGACTTAGACCGCATGGTAAAAGCGATTGTAGAAATCTATGATAATCAGTTTACTTTTGAGGAAGCAAACGCGGAACTTGCGGACGTATCACAGATTATTTTTAACTTTGCGCTTATCAATGCGAACATTATTAAGCGTTTGGCAGAACAGGCGAAAGACGCAAAAAAAAATTTGAGTTCACAAGTTTAATTGATACCTGTATCAAATGCGGCGGGAAACTTAAGCATTTCTACAGTATCACGACATACGCTTACAGGCGGTACATACAGCTTATGGAGTTGATAAGCAAAACCGAAGACGAAAACGACTTATTATACCTGTATTCTGCTGTTATCAGAGTAGTGTTTAATGACAGGATAGAGGAAGAAGAAATAGAACAACTGGACGTAGCAGAAGTTATTAGTACATTTAAGGCGGTAGTCGAAATCGTGGACGCTTCCGTAAATGAAAAAATACGGAACATAAGCGACATTTTGAACGGCAGCCAGCAAGTAGAAGACCAGGGTAGCGCCTTCGACGAATACGACCGGGAAAATGGTTATATCGAGGAACATTCCCAGGAAGAAATATGGGAAACGTACAGAAACGCCCTGGATAATATTTTACAGATATGTATTAAGAATATGCGAAACAGTTATAAGGACTGTTTGGAATCGGACTTAAGCGACCTTTTAGACTACGTTGTATTTCAAGTCGAATATGACAGAGAAACGAAAGCGAAGGAGTAAGTTATATAAATGGCTGGTGCTAGTCTACGAATAGGGGCTAATACAAGCGAGTTTACCAGTCAAATGAAGTCAATGCTTACGCAAATGAAGCTTGTAACCAGCGAATACAAAGTAGAAGCGGCACAGGCGAAGGCGTTAGGCAGCCAGACCGATTTACTTAAGGCTAAACAGACGGAGTTAACGGCTAAGATAAAGCTACAGACGGACGCTATTAAGCTTCAACAGACAAATCTTACGGCACAGAAGCAGAAGCTTACAGAATTACAGGCAACAGAGCAGAAGTTAAAAGAGAAGGTAGCGGAACTTACCGCAGCATACAAGGAAAGCGTTAAGGAGACAGGTAAAGACAGCGAAGAAAGTAAAAAATTAAAGGCACAGCTAGACGAAACGAAAGAAGCACATGCAAAGGCTGAAAACGCAGTTAAGAAACAGGAAGACGCGATAGCAAAAAATACTATTAAAGTCAATGAATCGCGGGTAGCCTTAGCAGACCAACAAACAGAATTAAAACGAACCGAAGAAGAATTAAACAGCACAGGTAAGAAATGGACGGTTTTCGGACAGGAAATAACAGCAGCCGGAAACAACATGGACGAAACCGGGAAGAAAACGGTAAGCCTGGGCGATATTATAAAAGCTAATTTAATATCCAGCGCTATCATAAATGGCGTTAAAGCCCTGGCTAATGGCTTAAAGACGCTTGCGACGGCAGCAGTTGGCGTAGGTTCGGATTTTGAAAGCGGAATGAGCCAGGTAGCGGCTACTATGGGAATCACGACAGAGGAAATAGCAGCCGGAAGCGAAGAATTTGACAAATTGCAGAAAGCGGCGAAGGAAGCGGGAGCAACTACGCAGTTTTCGGCAACACAGGCAGCAGAAGCACTTAACTATATGGCGCTTGCCGGATATGACGCGGACAAGTCCATAGAGACGTTACCGACAGTCCTTAACCTTGCAGCAGCCGGGGGAATGGATTTAGCGACAGCTTCCGATATGGTTACGGATAGCATGAGCGCACTAGGGGACGCAGCCGGGACTACGGAAAGCTTCGTTGACAAAATGGCGAAGACTTCGCAGAAAAGTAATACAAACGTACAGCAGTTAGGCGAAGCGATTCTAACGGTAGGCGGAACTGCTAAGAACCTGGCGGGCGGCGTGGTCGAAATGAATACCGTATTAGGTATTTTCGCAGATAACGGCGTAAAGGGAGCAGAAGGCGGAACAGCGTTACGAAATGTAATTCTAAGCCTTACAGCGCCTACAGATAAAGCTAAAAAGCAAATGGAAGCGCTGGGCTTACAGGTATTCGACGCAAACGGGAACATGCGCCCGTTAAATGAAACCTTTAACGACCTTAACGGAATCCTGGGAACAATGACCCAGGGAGAACAGACAGAAGTACTTAATAGTATCTTCAATAAAGTAGACCTTAAGAGCGTAAACGCTTTGCTGGCAAACAGCGGGGAGCGATTCGACGAGTTAAGCGGCTATATTTCAGACTGTGACGGTGCAGCGGCAGATATGGCGGCTACAATGAACGACAATTTACAGGGAAAAGTTACGATACTGAAAAGTGGGCTAGAAGGCTTAGGAATCGCAGCTTATGAGAAATTCAAAACACCACTTACGAACGCGGTAGAAAATATAACGGAAGTTATCGGGCAGCTACAGACCGACTTAACGGACGGCAGCTTAAGCGGAGCATTAGAGAAGATAGCTACAGGCTTCGGAAATATGGTAGAAAAAGCAAGCGAAATAGTGGCGGCTGTTCTGCCTACACTTCTGGAAGGGCTGGGCTGGATTGCGGATAACGGCGAAACGATAGTAAGCGTATTAGCTGGAATCGGTGCGGGCTTCGCAGCGTTTAAAGTGGCTTCGCTTATCCAGGGTGTAGTATCAGCGTTCCAGGCGTTCAAACTGGCAAATGAAGGCGCTACTATAGCACAATGGGCTATGAACGCAGCTATGAACGCTAACCCGATTATTTTAATTGTGACGCTGGTAGCCGGGCTTGTGGCTGCTATTGTTACCTTTATTGCTACGAACGAAGACGCAAGGGCAGCTATCGCGAATGTGTGGGGAAAAATAAAAAATGCTATTGAAGTTGTGGTAACGGCAATCGTGAAATTTTTCACCCAGACGCTGCCGGATTCTTTCGCAAAGGTAATCGAATTTCTGGCGAATATTGTAGCAAAAATCGAAGCCGCCTTTAATGGCGTGGTTACATTCCTACAGCAGCTTCCTAGCAAAATCTGGAACGCTATTATAAGTACTGTAGACGCTATACGCGAGTGGGCGTTAGGACTTAGAACGGCAGCAGAAGAAGGAATAACCCAGCTTGTAACGAATGTCGTTACGTTCTTTTCAGAATTGCCGAACAAAATCGCTTACGTTATTGGTTTTTGTTTAGGCTACATTATAAAATTCGGAATTGATTTATACACCTGGGCTACGACGAAAATACCGGAATTTGTAAACAGTGTCGTAATATTCATGCAGCAGTTACCGGACAAAATCTGGAACGCTATTATAAGCGCAGTACAGAAGGTAGCGACCTGGGGCGAGAATATGAAGACCCAGGCGGTAACAAAAACGACCCAGCTTATAGCAAATGTGGTTAGCTTCATGCAACAGTTACCGGGTAAAATCTGGAACGTTATCATAAGTGCGGTACAGCAAGTAACGACCTGGGGCGAGCAAATGAGAAGCCGGGCGGTAACAGCAGCAACAAACTTACTGAATCAGACAATTACTACATTGTCGCAAATGCCGGGTAAGGTCTGGAACGCTATTGTAGGCGCTGTACAGCAAGTCGTAAACTGGGGAACACAGTTAGCGGCAAAAGGAACGGAAGCAGCTAAGGGGCTGTATAACGCTGTGGTAAACGGTGTAAGAAGCTTGCCTAGCAAAATGGCGGAGATAGGAAGTAATATTGTTTCGGGAATATGGAACGGAATAAGCAGCGGTTGGGACTGGCTGACCGGAAAGGTTAAGAGCCTGGCAAAAAGCTTATTAGACGGAGCAAAGGACGCTTTAGGTATTCATTCGCCGTCAAGACTATTTAGGGATTTAGTAGGTAAGATGATACCGCAAGGTATCGGGGTAGGTATTACGGCAGAAATGCCAACGCTACAGAGTGACTTGAAAGAAGAATTACAGGGCATGACAACTAAGGTAGCGGCAGAGGTTAACCCGGTAACGGCGGTAAAGAATACGGCTAAAATTTCTACTATCGGCGGAGAGGTAAGCACAAAGCAAATTGCAAAGGATAGGGATATTACAGTTATTGTATATACCACAAATACAACGACCTTAGACAAAAAAGTAATTGCTAAGGAAGTGAAGAAAGAAGTAGTTAAGGGAATCACAAAAGACCAGAACGATAAGGATAAGACGAAAGGGGCGGCATAATGCGGGCAACATTCCACATTTTCTATAATGGCGAATCATGCAAGGACGTAGGGTTAAGCGTAATAAGCCGCCCTACTATCCCTGTACCGGAACGGGAGTACGACACTATTAAGGTGGAAGGACGCGACGGGGAGTTACACAGGGATAAGAAGACGTACAAAGATATAGAAATACCGATAAGCTTTAACTTTGTATCGAAGACACCGGACGTATGGGCGCAGGACTTACGAAAAGTAAAAAAGTGGCTGTACAGCGGGAAAGATAACAGGCTGATACTTAGCGACGACCCGGAGTATTACTATAAAGTCAAAAAGGCGGTAATGAGTGATACGGAAAGAACGGCGAAGCGCAAGGGGAAATTTGAAATTGTTTTCACTTGTGAAAGTTATATGTATCGGGTAGACGGACAGGACGAAAAAGAAATAGGGGAATACCTGTATAACCCCTACATGAAATCACAGCCAGTATATAAGATATACGGCAATGGAGAAATAACCTTAGAAGTAAACGGAAACCAGGTAACGGCAGAAGTGACAGAGCAGCTAAACATAGATACGAAGTTAGAAATATGCTACAACGCAGCGAATGAGATTAGCAACGCGGCACTTACCGGGAAGTACGAAGGGCTTTACTTACAGGAAGGGGATAATAATTTTAAATACACAGAGGGCTTTAAGGTGGTGTTAGTCCCTAACTGGCGGGAATTATGATAGAAGTATATAGAAGTACTAATACAAATTACCAGAAGAACGGAGATATAACGCTTACGCCCTTAGAATGTATCTTTGAATGGGGGTTAGACGGAATCTGCCAGATAGAACTAACCCACGAATACGACGACCTGGGGCGCTGGGAATACCTGGTTAATGATAATGTTATAGCAGCACCTACGCCATATTCAGATAAACAGCTATTCAGAATCTACAAAAGAGAAAAGAGCGACGACGAAGTAGCAGTATACGCAAGGCATATATACTACGACAACTTAGGAAACTACCTGGTTGATGTACGCCCAACAAACAAAAACGGACAACAGGCGCTTGATATTATATTTAGCGGGACGAAGTTTACACCCCACAGTGATATAACGACAGCGAATACGGCTTATTATGTACGGAAGAACATAGTAGAAGCAATAGCGGGCGACGACGAAAACAGCTTTATAAACCGCTGGGGCGGGGAACGGCTGTACGATAATTACGACGTATATATTATGCGACAGATTGGAAGCGACAAAGGCGTAAGAGCAGAGTTCGGGCATAATCTGGAAGCGATAGAAGAAAGCGTAAGCGACGAAGACGTAGTAACAAGAATTATTCCAGTGGCTTATAACGGATATGTCCTGGAAGGGGCGAAACCGTGGGTAGACAGCCCCAAAATAGGAAGCTATGCAGAGGTAAAAGGTGCTGTAATAAACTTTGACGATATTAAGCTACAGGAAGATTGTAGCGAAGGGGAAACGGGCTACGCTAATTTAACAGCATTAAGGGCAGCGCTTGTAAAAGCCTGTAACGAGGAATATAAAAAAGGAATCGACGACCCTACGGTTAATTACACAGTTAATATGGTGGAATTGGCAAATACGGTAGAGTATGCGGAGTATAAGCAACTGGAAAGCGTAGAAGTAGGCGATACGATAACCTGTAGACACAAAGGAATAAAGATAGAGGTAAAAGCGCGCTGTATCCGTATCAAATGGAATTGTATAACAAAAGAAAACGAGGAAGTAGAGTTAGGGAACTTCTTAGAAAACTATTTTGATAAGACAAGTAGCAGCATACAGCGGGCGACGGCTTCTATAGAAGGGGCAAATAGCCAGGCTTTAGCAGCGAAGGAAGTAGCGGAAAAGGCGGCGAAAGAAGCAACCAGCGCCCAGACGGCGGCGGAAACAGCCCAGGGAAAAGCAGAGACGGCAGCCGGGACAGCCAGTACAAAGGCACAGGAAGCCCAGACAGCAGCAGAAGCGGCAAATAACCAGGTATCTTTAGCGGCAGCCCAGGCGACAGCGGCTAAGGAATACGCGGCGGCAGCAGAAGCGGCAAAGACCGGAAGCGAAAAGGAAAAGACAGCAGCCGGAGAATATGCAGCCCAGGCAGAAAGTAAGGCGAAGGAAGCCAAGGGAGCAGCTGGAGTAGCAACAACACAGGCAACGGCAGCGGGAGAACATGCAGACGCGGCAGCTAAAGAAGCCCAGGCAGCAGCAGTAGCCCAGGGAGCAGCCGAAACAGCGCAAGCGGCAGCAGAAAGCGCCCAGGCAGCAGCGGAAACGGCAAAGACCGGAGCAACAGCAGCCCAGGGAAAAGCAGAAAGCGCCCAGACGGCAGCAGAGACAGCCAAAACGGCAGCAGAGACAGCTAAAGCGGCGGCAGTAGCAGCCCAAGGGAAAGCAGAGAAAGCCCAGACGGCAGCGGAGAACGCTAAGACAGCAGCCGTAACCGCTCAAAGCAAAGCGGAAACGGCTAAGACGGCAGCAGAGACAGCTAAGACAGCGGCGGAAACAGCCAAGGGAAAAGCAGAGAAAGCCCAGACGGCAGCGGAGAACTCTAAGGCAGCCGCCGCCACAGCCCAAGGAAAAGCAGAGACGGCAGCCAGTACGGCAGCAAAACAGGCACAGGCAGCAGCCAGCGCCAAGACAGCGGCGGAAACAGCCAAGGGAAAAGCGGAAGCAGCAGCCGGGACAGCCAGTACAAAGGCACAGGAAGCCCAGGCAGCGGCGGAAACGGCAGCAGCCGGGGGAGAAAATGCACAACACTATTATGAATTAACTAAGGAACTATACGACAATGCAAGCATACAGGCGGGACAAAGTAGCGAAGCCTGGTTAGACTTGTCTTATGTAAATAATTGCTATTTGAGCGAGTAAGGACGGTGCAAAGTGGTAGTAGGAAGGCTAGTATTTGACTTCGCCCGTCACAGCGTAGAAAAGACTATAAGGGTTAAACAGTTTGATAGTGAAACGCGAAACCTGTTAGTAGTGCTGCTGAATGACGGCGAACCTTACGAAATGCCGGAAGGGGCAATAGTAAGGATTGAGTGCAAGAAGTCCGACGGGGAAGAAATCTTAAACGATTGTACTTACGTCGAAAATCTGATTACAGCAGAAATTACCGAGCAAATGACAGCAGCCGCCGGGTATGCAGAGTGTGCTATAAGCGTCTATGAAAAAGAAAGCTATATTGCCTCCTGGACGTTTAACTTAAAAGTAGACACGGCGGTAATTGTAGGCGATAAGATAGCCAGTACGATAGAGTATAAGGCAATCATAAACGCGTTACAGGAAGTGGAAAAATCAAAAGACACTGTAGAAGAAGCGACAGTTTTAGCTGCTACAGCTATGAAAACGGCAAACGATACTATAGGAATCGCGAACCAGGTAAAAGAAGAAGCTACAGCAGCGGCAGCAGCGAGCCAGGAAGCCGTAAAGGTTGCAACGGCAGCAGCAGCCAAGGCGGAAAATTACAAAGGACTAATAGAAGACATTTATAACAATATTGATAAGCTTAACGATTTTGCGGAAGAAGCGTGGTTAGATAAATCATACTTAGGAAGCGGGTACTTAAGCAAAACAACGGAATAAGGAAGGCGGGAGATTATGCGTAATATGCCTAAAGTAATCGGCACAGGGAAAGACATTTATAACCTGTTAGGAATGGTACAGGCTGGCACACTGGAAGCAGCAGAGTTAAGAGAAGTGATTAACGGAATCGAAGAAGAAAAATATATCTTTGTTCCAGTGGTCGAAATTTCAGAGGACAAAAGATACATTACTACTAACTATCTGGCAGAAGCGAAAAAGGGCGCTAAGGTATTGTGCGAAGGCAAAGAATACACAATTAAAAGCGTAGAGCATGTAGCGGTTGAGCAGCAGAGCCAGGAAGAAGACACGGGAGAAGCAAAAGAGGAAAAGAAGACGGTAATAGGAGTTAACGCCGACCTGGAAACAACAGCAGAAAAAGTAGGGGTAGAAAGCCCGGTAAATATCTTAGACACTTTGGGAATTACCCAGGGAGAATTAGACA
>OGJG01001206.1_pt1 | contig 12043 bp, 9 predicted proteins | sample 1572011 | NCBI WGS metagenome assembly OGJG01 (sample SAMEA2582115, study PRJEB24529) | metagenome | biome: Human gut stool | place: China | collected 2011
AATATTTCTTTTTTTATGCCTCTTTTTAGGTGTAAACCTATACCAGTGTAAGACACACGTATATATGTTATTTTTTATTTCTTTTTGGCTGCAACGGCCAACAACACTCCCAGTACGATGCCCAATATGGCGGCAAACAGTACTCTCATATTCGGAGGGAGCAGGAAAGTGATGGTATGTGCCGGATACCAGAACAAAGGAATGGTTTTCTTGAATACGAATCCCCACAACACTGCCCAGTTCAGTTCCGTCATAATCCGTTTCATGGGGATGGGAGTGAGCAGTGCCTTTACCGAACCGCCGCAGTGACCTATGTGGGTGTCGGTTATCTTGTGAAGAGTCATAAAGACGGGGGCAAAAATGCTGTTCATGGCTACCGATATGGCTAATGCTATCATTATTTTCTCAAAACACATCTCTCCGTTGATGGTGGAGGAAGCATTTGCCATACCCATATATTCCATAAACATCGGCACTCCTTTTGAGAAGATAATCATTGCCATATTGATGCCCATGCCAAGCAGTCCCCATACCACCATCCGGGGAATGATTCCGAAAGTCCGGTTGATATAAACACCGGTACTGATGCGCAGTCCGATCATTTCGCCCATGGTAGAAAGGATGGCAAACTTCAGGAAACTCATGACCATGCCATGGGTGGCGTTAAAGGTTTTGTACCATTCATAAGCATCATCGCTTATAAAGAAGGGGAGAAAAATGGCTGTAGCCACCAAAAGAAAGATAAAATCGCTCTTTTTCATTGTTTAAGTTGTGTTTTTCAATAATATAATGGACAAACATACAAAAAAACTTCTAAGTTCCTATCAAAAGACTTTCTTTATTTTATTGTTTCTTATACCTGGAATGAGAAAAATAATCGGAAAAAAATGAAGTGTTTGATAGGAAAGGTTGCTGTTGTGATTATAATATGTATTTTTGTAATAGAGTAATAATGAAATTCTTTGTATAGTATGAAGACACCTCTTCTCTCGTTTTTGTTTTTTCTGGTGATATTTGGAGCATGTATATCCGATAGGAAGCCGGCGTCGGCTGTTGATTATAGTTTATTGGTAAACCCGTTTATCGGAACAGATTTTACCGGGAATACCTATCCCGGTGCTCAGGCACCGTTTGGCATGGTTCAGTTGAGTCCGGATAACGGCTTGCCCGGTTGGGACCGTATTTCGGGTTATTATTATCCCGACAGTACCATTGCCGGTTTCAGTCACACGCATTTGTCGGGAACAGGAGCCGGTGATTTGTACGACATTTCCTACATGCCTGTCACCCTTCCTTATCGTGAAGCTGAAGCGCCTTTGGGCATTCATTCCAAGTTCCGGCATTCGGATGAAGAGGCTTCTGCAGGATATTACCGTGTATTGCTGAAAGATTATAATATAAATGTGGAGTTGACTGCCACGGAGCGTTGTGGCATTCAGCGTTACACTTTCCCAAAAGCGCAGTCTGCCGTATTCCTGAATTTGAAGAAGGCGATGAACTGGGATTTCACACAAGACTCCCATATCGAGGTGGTGGACTCATGCACCATACAGGGATATCGGTTCTCTGACGGTTGGGCACGTGGACAGCGTGTTTTCTTCCGTACCCGTTTTTCCAAACCGTTCCGGTCTTCCGAAATAGATACTACCGCCATCATACAGGATGGCAAGACCATAGGTACTGCATACGTGGCACGTTTCAACTTTGATACGACCGATGGGGAAGAGATAGTGTTGTGTACGGCTCTTTCGGGAGTAAGCATGGAAGGGGCAGCTGGAAACCTGGCGGCTGAGGCTCCTCATAATGACTTTGATAAGTATGTGGCGGAGACCAAAGAGAATTGGAACCGTCAGCTTGGGAAGATAGAGGTCAGGGGCATCTGTGACTTGGATGACAAGGTGAATTTCTATACGGCTTTGTATCGCACCATGATAGCGCCCACTGTCTTTAGTGATGTGGACGGTTCGTATTATGGACCTGATAAGAAAATACATAAAGCCGATGGCTGGGTGAACTATGGTACTTTTTCTTTATGGGATACTTATCGTGCCGCCCATCCGCTTCTTACTTATACCGAGCCTGTCCGCACCAATGACATGATAAAGTCTTTTCTTGCTTTTTATGACCAAAACGGCCGGCTTCCGGTTTGGAACTTTTGGGGTAGTGAGACTGATATGATGATTGGCTATCATGCTGTTCCCGTCATTGTGGATGCTTATTTGAAAGGAATAGGTGACTTTGATGCAGAGAAAGCATTGAAGGCCTGTGTTGCCACTGCCAACTTGGACAATTATCGGGGAATCGGGCTTTATAAGAAGCTCGGTTATATTCCTTATAATATAAAAGATGAGTATAATGCCGACAATTGGTCGCTTTCCAAAACACTGGAGTATGCTTTTGATGATTATTGCATTGCAGAGATGGCGCGCAAGATGGGAAAGACGGAACTGGCGGAAGAGTTTTACAAGCGTTCTCAAAACTACAAGAATGTATTCAATCCCGCTACAGGATTTATGCAGCCCGTTGATGACAAGGGTGTTTTTATCCGGCCTTTCTGTCCCGATGACTATACAGCCCATATTTGCGAGAGTAACGGATGGCAGTATTTATGGTCTGTGCCTCAGGATATTCGCGGACTGATAACTTTGGTCGGAGGAAAAGACCGCTTTGCAGAGAAGCTCGATAGTATGTTTACGTATATCCCTGCCGGGAAGGAGGATTTGCCTATTTTCAGCACCGGTATGATTGGGCAGTATGCTCATGGCAATGAGCCGAGCCATCATGTCATTTATTTGTATAATAAAGTACGTCAGCCGTGGAAGACTCAGAAGTATGTGGCACAGGTGATGCATCATCTTTATTTCAATGCACCTGCCGGACTGTGCGGCAATGAAGATTGCGGTCAGATGTCTGCCTGGTATGTATTCAGTGCCATGGGTTTTTATCCGGTCAATCCGGTAAGTGGTGAGTATGAAATAGGAACTCCGTTATTTCCCGAAATGCGTATGCATCTTGACAACGGGAAGACTTTTACAGTGCTGGCACCGGCTGTCAACCGTGAGAATATCTATATCCGGTCGGTCAAGTTGAACGGAAAGCCATACGATAAGAGTTATATCACCCATCAACAGATAATGGACGGGGCTACTGTGGAATTCGAGATGAGTTCCGAACCGGGAGAGATTTGGTATCGATAATCCGTTTCATCGGAAATAAAATAACATCAAATAGAAAACAATGAAATTCAATAGACTCGTAAGCGGTTGTTTGGTAGGATTATTATGTTTGAGTGCATGTTCTACCCAAACAACGGAAATGAAAGAATACACCGGTTATGTCAATCCTTTCATCGGAACGGGAGGACACGGACATACGCATCCGGGTGCCATGTTGCCTCACGGAATGATTCAACCGGGTCCTGATACGCGTATCGATGGCTGGGACTCCTGTTCGGGCTACTATTACGAAGATTCCACCATCAATGGTTTTGCCCACACACGCCTTAGCGGTACGGGCTGTGCCGATTTCGGTGATTTTCTTTTGATGCCTACCGTAGGTGAGCAGAAGGTGGAATATCTTGGGAAAGAGAGTCAGCAGCGTCCTTTCGCTTCTGCTTTTTCGCACAGGAACGAGTATGCCGAACCGGGATATTATTCGGTTTTCTTGGATACTTACGGTGTGAAAGCCGAGCTGACGGCTACTGAGCGTGCCGCCATGCACCGTTATACGTTTCCTGAAAGCAAGGAATCGGGTTTCATTCTGGATATGGACTATAATATTCAGCAGCAAACCAATCAGGCCATGGAGGTGGAGGCTGTCAATGATACCGTGCTTTGCGGATACAAGCGCAGTGCTTATTGGGCTTGGCAACAAGATCTTTATTTTTATGCTGTTTTCTCAAAGCCTTTTACCCATACTCTTTATACCGATACCATCGAGGAAGGCGGACAGCAGATTCCCGTCTGCAAAATGTTGCTCCGTTTTGATACGGCTGAAGATGAACAGGTAATGGTTCGTTTCTCCATCTCGTCTGTCGATGGTGAAGGAGCCAGGCAGAATCTGTTGGCTGAGTTGCCCGACTGGGATTTCGACAAGGTGCGTGCCGATGCCCGAAAGACTTGGAATGATTGTCTTTCAAAGATAGAGGTGAAAACGGAAGACCCCGACCAACTTGCCATTTTCTATACTGCCATGTATCATGCATTCTTGAGTCCGAACTTGTTTACCGATGTAGACGGGCGTTATTTGGGGATGGATTTAAAAGTGCACACCACCGATAAGGAAGATCCTGTTTACACCACTTTTTCTATTTGGGACACATTTCGTGCGTTGCATCCTTTGCTCACCATCATAGACCCTCATACCAACGAAAGCTATATCCGTTCATTGTTGAAGAAACAGCGTGAGGGAGGTGTTTTCCCGAAATGGGATTGTGCTGCCAACTACACGGGAACGATGATTGGCTATCATGCTGCCTCTATCATCACCGATGCATACGTGAAGGGCTATCGCGATTTCGATGTTCGCGAAGCCTACCAAGCCTGTCTCCGCACTGCCGAATACGACACGACCGGCATTGTCGGTCCGAAGTGGCTGGTTCCTTTTGTGATGCCCCGTGCCCGTTATTACAAGGATGCGCTGGGCTATATTCCTTGCGACCTCGAAAATGAATCGGTGGCAAAGGCATTGGAATATGCATACGATGATTGGTGTATATCCGTATTGGCAGATAGTTTGGGAGATGTGGAAACAAGAGATAAATATGCTCGTTTTGCCGGGGCATATAAGTCTTACTTCGACCCCGAAACCCGTTTTATGCGCGGGCGGGACAGTAAGGGGAAATGGCGTACTCCGTTCAATCCTCGTTCGTCTACCCATCGCAGTGACGATTATTGCGAAGGTACGGCTTGGCAGTGGACTTGGTTTGTGCCTCACGATGTACCCGGTCTGGTTGGCTTGATGGGAGGAGAGGAGGCTTTTGTCGGTAAGCTGGATTCCCTGTTCACTGTTTCTTCCGAGCTTGAAGGGGAGACGGTTTCGGCAGATATTTCCGGTCTTATCGGGCAATATGCTCACGGCAACGAGCCGAGTCATCACATCATCCATCTGTATAACTATGTCAATCGTCCGTGGCGGACACAGGAATTGGTAGACAGTGTGCTGCATAGTCAGTACCGCAATGCTCCCGACGGTCTTTCGGGCAATGAGGATTGTGGTCAGATGTCAGCCTGGTATATTCTGAATGCGATGGGTTTCTATCAGGTGTGTCCCGGTGAGCCGGTTTACTCCATTGGCCGTCCCTTGTTCGAGGAAGTGACCATTCACCTGCCCGGTCAAAAGGATTTTGTGATTCGCACGAAGAACAACTCAAAAGAAAACAAATATGTTCAGTCCATTCTGTTGAACGGGAAACCGCTTGAACAGCCTTTCTTCACGCACAGCGACCTGACGGCGGGGGGAGTGATGGAAATCAGTATGGGAGCCGAACCTTTTAAACCGTAAATAAACCAGGCAACACGATGATAAAGAAACTTTTCCTGTCAGTTGTATTCTTTTGCTTCACTTTATGGGTGCAGGCAAAGGACTATGCCGATTATGTGAGTCCGTTGGTGGGAACTCAGTCCTCTTTCGAACTTTCCACCGGCAATACTTATCCTGCGACTGCCCGTCCGTGGGGAATGAATTTTTGGACACCACAAACCGGAAAGATGGGTGACGGATGGCAATACGTCTATACGGCCAATAAGATTCGTGGCTTTAAGCAGACTCACCAGCCCAGTCCGTGGATTAACGATTACGGTCAGTTTTCTCTGATGCCCGTTACCGGGAAGCCGGAGTTTGATGAAGACAAGCGTGCCAGTTGGTTTTCCCATAAGGCCGAACTGTCGCGTCCTTATTATTATAAGGTGTATCTGGCGGAACATGATGTAGTGACCGAGCTTACACCGACCGAACGTGCGGTGATGTTTCGCTTCACTTTTCCTGAAAATGATTCATATATTGTGGTCGATGCTTTCGACTGTGGGTCGTCTATCAGGATTATTCCCGAAGAGAATAAGATTATAGGCTATACCACACGCAACAGTGGCGGCGTGCCCGATAACTTCAAGAACTATTTTGTCGTTGAGTTCGACAAGCCGTTTACTTATCGGGCCACCTTCTCCAATGATGAGAAGCCTAAAAGGAAAAAGGATGAGGTTTCCCTTTCTTTAAAGAGAGACGTCATGGAGCAGAATGCTTTTCACACAGGAGCCGTTATCGGCTTCAAGACCCGTAAAGGGGAAGTGGTGCATGCACGGGTCGCCTCTTCGTTTATCAGTCCCGAACAGGCGGAAGCGAATCTGTGCGAACTGGGTGCCGATGATTTCGATACGCTGGTGCGAAAAGGCAAGGATGCCTGGAACCGGGTGTTGGGCAAGATAGAGGTGGAAGGCGGAACAGACGAACAATATCGCACCTTCTATTCCTGTCTCTACCGTTCGTTGCTTTTTCCGCGTAAGTTTTATGAAATGGATGCGAAAGGACAGCCGATACATTACAGTCCTTATAATGGCAAGGTGCTGTCCGGTTATCTATATACCGATACCGGCTTTTGGGATACATTCCGCTGCCTGTTTCCATTGCTCAACCTGATGTATCCGTCCGTCAACAAGGAAATTCAGGAAGGTCTGATAAATACTTATAAAGAAAGCGGTTTCTTTCCCGAATGGGCGAGTCCGGGGCATCGCGGTTGTATGGTGGGTAATAACTCGGCCTCCGTTTTAGTGGATGCTTATATGAAAGGTGTGCGTGTGGAAGAGGTGGAAAGCTTGTATAAAGGGTTGCTGCACGGAACCGAAAATGTGCATCCCGAAGTATCCTCCACCGGGCGATTGGGCTATAAATACTATAACCGTTTGGGTTATATCCCATACGATGTGAACATCAACGAGAATGCTGCCCGCACACTGGAGTATGCATACGATGACTGGTGCATTTACCGTCTGGCAAAGGAATTGAAACGGCCGCAGGAAGAAATTACTCTCTTTGCCAAACGTGCCTTGAACTATAAGAATCTTTTCGACACCGAAAGTAAGCTGATGCGCGGCAAGAACCGGAACGGAGAATTCCAAAAACCGTTCTCTCCGTTGAAGTGGGGAGATGCATTTACCGAGGGAAACAGTTGGCATTATTCCTGGTCGGTTTTTCATGATCCGCAGGGGCTGATAAACCTGATGGGAGGTAAAGAAATGTTTGTCACGATGCTTGACTCGGTGTTTGCCGTTCCTCCTGTTTTCGATGACAGCTATTACGGGCAGGTGATTCACGAAATACGTGAGATGACGGTAATGAACATGGGGAACTATGCACACGGCAACCAACCCATTCAACACATGATTTACCTTTACGACTATGCCGGACAACCCTGGAAAGCGCAATATTGGTTGCGTGAAGTGATGAATCGTATGTATACTTCGGCTCCCGACGGATATTGCGGAGACGAGGACAATGGCCAGACTTCGGCTTGGTATGTGTTCTCGGCATTGGGCTTTTATCCGGTATGTCCCGGAACGGATGAATATGTTCTCGGTGCACCGCTTTTCCGCAAGGCAACCCTTCACTTTGAAAACGGCAACGACTGGGTACTCTCTGCTCCCGAAAATAGTGAAGTAAACCGTTATATCGACCAAATGCTGGTCAACGGCCGGGTCTATACGGCAAACTTTCTCAAGCATGGTGAGATGTTGAAGGGCGGTAAGGCAGAGTTTCGTATGTCTGCCCACCCCAACTTGCAGCGCGGAATACAGGAGGCGGATTTGCCTTATTCTTTTTCAGTAGATGGAGTGTGACAGATATATGATGGAAAGTGTTAGTCGTCATCATCCCAATCGTCATCGTCACGATCATGCCATTTGGGGTGTTTATGGCGTTTATGCTTTTTATAGTGTTTGTGATGATGTTTATTGTGATGATCGCAATAGGAACAATAATGTTCATGCCAACAGTTGCTATGATAATGAATCCTGTCATAGAACGGGTTATAATATGTTGAACCGGGTTTGATACCTATTTCTACCAGAATACGATTCCAGCCATATCGGTGATAACGTTTATAGTAATCACATACATCCCGCATGTGTTTGCCGGAAGTTCTGGCTATTTCAAGAGCCAAGCCAACATTTCCCCAATCGCTTCCACATCGCCTATAATAGTCATCCAATGAACGGTTGGACACATTATATTCTACACATAAACGCTTCCGGTAATCAGATAACTCTACAGAAGCGTATTTATTAGCTCTGCCTATAAACAGCGACAACCTATCCTGTGCGAACATGGAACAAGATATGGCAATGAATAATAACAGAATTTGAAATCGTCTCATAATGTTATAAAATTATTCGTTGAGTAAAATCATTAGAGCCACAAATATAGATATTAAATATACAACAAGCAATCTTTTCTTGGAACTTCAGCGTAAGATTTAATTATTGCTTAATAGAAGTTTTTAATTATCAGTAGGATACGAAATATTTTGTGTCTTGAGGTATGGCGTTTTGAATAATGGGTATGGTTTTTATTGATTATATATGGTATCTTTGCAATTTCAAAATGTTCGGTTATTTAAGGATATAAAAGAATATATCAGACAAATTATTGAGACAAGACAATATGCGCAGTTGGAATGTGTTTACACATTTATAATTCGACAGAGATAAGTTGATTGATTTTTATTTGTAAAACGAAGAAAAATATGAATTGGTTGTTATTGAATGCAGCTCCGGGCAGTAAGATTGAGCAAGCGTTGGAAAAGTTGGTAGATTTTGGAATGGATGCAGGTAAGGATATATTTGTTGCTATCCTGATATATTCCATTGGTCGTTTTATCATCAGGCAGATAAGTATATTAATTGCCAAAGTTCTTGAAAAAAGGAAGATAGAGGTTAGTGTGCAGACTTTTTTGAAGAGTCTGGTGAAAATTTTACTGAATATGGTACTTGCTTTTGCCATAATTAGCAAGTTGGGAGTTGAAACTACCAGCTTTGCTGCACTTTTGGCATCAGCCGGTGTAGCTGTAGGTATGGCGCTTTCCGGCAATCTTTCTAATTTTGCAGGTGGTTTGATTATACTTGTTTTTAAACCGTTCAAAGTGGGCGATTATATAGATGGTCCCGGAGTGAGCGGTACCATAAAGGAAATACAGATTTTCCACACCATACTTTCTACTCTTGACAATCGAATGATATATGTTCCCAATGGAATGCTTAGCGGAAACGCTGTGACTAATTATAGTAAACAGGAAATGCGTCGTGTTGAATGGGTATTTGGGGTAGAATATGGAGAAGATGTGAAAAGGGTCAGAGCTGTATTGCAACGTATTATCAATGCGGATAGCCGTATTTTGGATACTCCCGCTCCCATAATCGTTTTGGGGTCGTTAAGTGCAAGCAGTGTGGATATTACCGTTCGTGTCTGGGTAAAAAGTGCTGATTATTGGAGTGTTTTGTATGATATCAATGAAATTGTTTATACGACATTTAATGAAGAAGGCATCGGGTTCCCTTTCCCACAACTCACTGTACATCAGGCAAAAGATTAATAAGGTATAAATTTAACTTCTTAAATAAGTGATAATGAAAAAACTAATTTGTTTATTTACTATTTTGGCATTTCTTGGAGTAGCCAACAGTATGGCTCAAGGATTGCATTTTGGTTTAAAAGCCGGTGTGCTTGGTAATAAAGCAAATGTCAGCGGTATGCGTAATCAGTTTAAGGAAGAGAGTTTGACCGGATTCCAAGTAGGACCTATGTTGCAATATCAAACAGGGTTTCATGGCATTGCTTTGGATTTTTCTTTGTTGTATGTACAACGCGGAGTGAAGCTTACCAATACTTCTAATGGGCGTAGCACTGATATCAGAACACAAAGTATTGATATTCCTATAGAGCTGAAATGGGAAATGGGGATATCAGATGATTTTGATTTATTTTTGGGAGCAGGTCCTTCTTTCTCTTTTTTGGTGGATGAGGATAATTGGGGACGTAAACTTGCTCATATTGCTGTAGATGCGATAGATAAGGATCTTTCATCTATGGGGTGGCGCTCTACTGAAGTTGGATTGAACTTGGGAGGCGGTGTGAAGATTGTGAAGCATCTGATGGTAAGCTGTTACTATAATATAGGATTGACTCAGTCTGCCAAACATAATATAGGAGGTAATAAGCATGACGTCATAGATCAGATATTTGATGGTGATGTATTTGAAAGTAAAAATAGGTACTGGCAGTTATCACTTGCTTATGTATTTTAATTTAGGCAGGTATAAACGATAGCGGTTTGGTATGTTTTTTATGGGAGTGTATCAAAAACTCAACCGGTCTATCCCATCGTCGGCGGTAGGGGTAGGGCTTGCCTGCCCGAATACACGAAGCAAACTGTTTTCGGGCGAGCGAACCTCGCCCCTACGAACTAAACGACAGTATTATCCACGTTTTGACAACCCCAATTTTGTTTATGGGAAGATATTTAATCAACAAGTATGATAAAAAATGAAACTATATATTCTGATACAACGTTTGTTGAAAAGGCAATGGGTTCGATGTTTTGTTCTTTTCTTTATTTTGATTTCAATTATAGCAGTTATTGCAAGTTCATTTGAGGAAATGTCTGAATACAAAGTACCATTATTCGGAATAACCTATATATCTTCTTTTGTTTTTCTGGTTGAATATACAGCCCGCATTTTATCTGCTCCCGCGCTCTATCCTGATATGAAAGCAGCAAAAGCACGTCTGAAATATACATTTTCCTTCTATGGTTTTGTTGATTTTGTAGCAGTGATTCCTTGTATTCTTACTTATGTATATTGGAATACAGAAGTGGTGCATATTATTATTTTGCCCTATATTTTTATTATTTTTAAATTGATACGGCATTCGCGTTCTTTCCGGGTTATCGGCAAAGCTCTTGCTTCCGTTAAGGAGGAGCTTGAGACAGCCTACACTGCCAGCTTTATTACGATTTGTTTTTCTGCCATTCTTATGTATTATATTGAAAGGAGTGCTCAACCCGAGGTTTTTGAAAACATTGGCGACGGGATTTGGTGGGCTATCATTACATTTGCAACGGTAGGGTATGGCGATATTTATCCAATTACGCCTTTGGGAAAATTATTGGGGTGCATCATTTGTTTGGTGGGAGTAGCAATGGTGGCTATTCCGACCGGTATCATCAGTTCTTCTTTTATCAATATCGTACAAAAAAAAGAGAAGAAACAAGGAGAAGACTGCAATAACGAAAGTGATAAGCAGTAAATTGCTGTGATACAGTGGTGTGTGTGGTTAAAGTTTGTTTGTGGCGACAACGAACTTGTTTCTTGTTTTTGGCAGAATAGAAGAAGGCAGTACACTTCGAGAAAAGGTCATGGCTTTTTTGAGAAAATTTTAAGTTCATCGTTGAACTAATTGGAACTTTCCGGCAAGCATTGGGTATTTCGCATTAAGACTATTTTATGTTTGTTAGTAATTGACAGTCAGAATAAAAAGAAATCCCATTTAATGCTTAATTGCTTCATAATGTGGAAAGTATATTTGGAAGAATAAGAAGAAAAAAAGTGTATCTCTTACTAAGAGATACACTTTTCGCTGCAAATTTACACAAAGTTTTGATAATTAAAACTTTTTGAGAAGAAAAATCACGAGCCAAGTGCAAAAATATCTTTAGTCTTAAGTTTCAGGACACTTTTTTATAGGTTTAAACAACTCATAATAAAGTAATTATGTGCGTCCGGTGTATCTCTTAGTAAGAGATGCATCGGACGCAACTCTTTTTTAAGGGTTTGAAAAATGTGTATTTATTTGAAATAGAGACGATAAAAAGAGAGTACAATGGACTATCTATTCCTACACCGCGACAAGCGTACCTTTACTTCCGAAAGGCAGAAGAACCTGCTTTTCCGGGCTGCCCGGATTTATTGGGAGCAGAAGTTCGCAAACTGTGAGCCGGAGAAAGCAAGAAAAGTCGATTGTGAGCTATATAAATATGTATTGTATTATTTGGAAG
>OGJG01001211.1_pt1 | contig 12009 bp, 8 predicted proteins | sample 1572011 | NCBI WGS metagenome assembly OGJG01 (sample SAMEA2582115, study PRJEB24529) | metagenome | biome: Human gut stool | place: China | collected 2011
GTCGTGTCTGTGTACAACTGGCTTCTCCCGACTTCAAGTATATGAGCGGTGAGACCCTGACACTGGAAGGCGCTATGGGACAGAGACCGTAAGCGGTTGGAAAATTTTATATAATAAACCTACCTGTACTGGTCAAGTGACAAGGTAGGTTTATTTTTTCGCAAAAAATCGGGACATTTCCGGCAGCTCTTCCGTCTAATAGTCATAAGACGTATACTTATGAGGAAGAAAGGACGAGGCATATGGGAGAGGTAGAACAACTGGTGCGCAGGTCGAAGAAGCGGAATCCGGATGCTTTCACGGAGCTGATGCAGCTTCATGAACGGGATATGTACCGTACGGCCAGTGCAATCCTGTCGCAGGATGCGGATATTGCGGACGCCATGCAGGAGACGATTCTCACCTGTTGGGAGAAAATAGACACGTTGCAGAAAAATCGGTATTTCAAGACCTGGATGATCCGTATTCTGATTAATAAATGCAAGGATATCCTGCGCCTGGGGAGGCGGATGGTCTGCGTGGAGGAATTGCCGGAGCAGGAAACGGGGAGTACAGTAGAGGCGGAGGCCAATCTGGAATGGAAGGAAGCCCTGCGGGGACTGGATGAAAAATATCGTCTGATCGTGGTGCTGTTCTATGCGGACGGACTGCGGACGGCAGAGATTGGAAAGCTGTTGCAGCTGCCGGACAGTACGGTACGCACAAGGCTTGCCAGAGGACGGGAGCAGTTGGCGAGATATTATGCGGAGACAGAGGAAGGAGGCGGAAGAAAATGAGACGAATACAGGAAATAGAAATAGAACTTCCACAGATCGTGTTGGAGCGGGCAGATGCAGCCTATGTACAGATCAGACAACAGGCGTCGCAGGAAAAACAGTTGACGGGCAAGAGATTCCCCCGGGCAGCAGGCATCCTGTTAGCTGTGGTGATACTTTCTGTCACAGCAGTATCCGCCACCGCCGCCGGAATCATGGGATACCGCCGCTATCTGGCAGAGCGCATGACTGACATCGGGACGGAAGAATTGGGACACTTGGAGATGGTGGCAGGACAAGGCAGTGTTCAGGCAGAATTTAACAGAGAACTGACGGCAAGAGAACAGAGTGTATATGAGCAGCTGACCCGGGAGTATGAAGAGGATGGCAAATATCCCGTGGGACAGCTTCATGAATTAGCCGAAGAAGAGAACTATTCCGGCACAGGTGTAGCCGTTCGGAGCACCCCCGGGGAAGAATACGGCTGTCTCATCTATCTGCCGAGTACCACTGTTACCGAAGAGGAATGGCTGGAAGTCATCGAATATGTGCATAAGCTGGATTACAGCATACAGGAGAAAATATGGCAGCAGAAATATTCCGAGGTGTCCTATTTTGATCGTTATGAACAGATGTCAGATGCGGAAATCGATGAACTGTATGCAATGCTTTCTTCCGCGCCTGTGGATGTCTGGGGAGGGGACAGCCGTGACCTGACACCGGAGGAACAGACCCGTTATGAAGAGTGGACGGAAAAGTACGAACAGGAAAATGCCTATACAGAAACAACCATTGCAGTGATCACATTCCCGGAAGAATATGACGGACAGGAACTTGTTTACTGTATTGCAGACGCACAGTTTTACTACCCGGAACGGTCGCTGACGGATGAGGAACTGTTGCAGCTGATCGATCTGGAACACAAAAATCTGTATATCTACGAGCGGATCCAGAGGGAGATCGAGAGGGGAGAACGGGCAGGCTGGCCGGAAACATATGATATCCAGCGGTAATTTTTGATAGAAGATATGCTTGACAATGGAGACCACATGCTGTAGTCTATAATTAGACCACAACATGTGGTCTCTCTACTTTTGCAAAAGTAAAATAAGAAGATCAAAAGAAATCTATGTAATCAGGAAAACAGTAATAGGAGGAAACAACATGGCAGAAATTCAGTTGGGTGTGATCGAGGCACGATATGCGGATATGATCTGGGAGCATGAACCGGTGTCTTCTTCGGAACTGGTAAAGCTGACGGAGGAAGCATTTCACTGGAAGCGCACCACGGCGCATAATGTACTGCGCAGACTGTGTGACAAGGGTCTGTTTCGCAATGACAACGGGACGGTGACTTCCCTGATCTCCAGAGAAGAGTTCTATGCGATGCAGAGCAGACAGTTTGTGGAGGATACCTTTGAAGGGTCTCTGCCTGCGTTTCTTGCGGCCTTTACAAAAGACCGGGCGCTTACCGCAGAGGAGGCGGCGAAGATCCGCAAGATGATCGATGAAGCGGAAGGGGGAGCAGTGTGAAAAGAACTTCTAATCACTCAGAGCAAGGGCTCTATCGTAAAGAAGTTCTAAGTTTCACACGGAAAAACACGTTTTTCGTTGGTACTTATATTGACGATTGGTGTTGGAATGGAGAATAGAATGATTCGTATTTTTGTAACATTACTTACGATGAGCATCGGCGCGGCATGGCTGATCCTGATCGTATTGTTTCTCAGACTTCTGTTAAGACAGGCACCGAAGTGGGTGAACTGTGTGCTGTGGGGATTTGCAGCCTTACGACTGGTGTGTCCTTATGTGCCGGAGAGCCGGTTCAGCCTGATGCCGGGAGTCTTCCGGATGCAGAATCGCTACGGCAGTGCGGCGGATCTGACGCTTGCACAGACACCGGTCATAGTGGGTAATCCTACACAAAATGTGATTGAAGGCGCCGGGGCAGCAGGGCTGACAGGAATCCCGACAGGTGCCGGGACAGTGGCAACAGGCTTTGGGGGCGAACTGTTCCAACAGATTCTGTCTGTGGGAAGCATTCTATGGTTGATCGGTGTGCTCGTAATGCTTGGGTATGCCGTATACAGTTATCTGCGGGTACGAAGACAGGTAAGTGAGGCAATATGGCTGCGGGACAATCTCTGGATTTGCGATCAGGTGAAGTCTCCGTTTATTCTGGGGCTGTTCCGACCTAAGATCTATCTGTCCTCCGGCATGGAGGAAGCACAGCTTCCCTATGTCATCGCTCATGAACAGGCACATCTGCGCCGGGGCGACCAGTGGTGGAAACCGCTCGGTTTTGTACTCCTTATGATCCACTGGTACAATCCGTTTGTCTGGGTGGCATATATTCTGTTCTGCCGGGATCTGGAACTGGCATGTGATGAAAGCGCAGTGAGAGACCTTACGCTGGAAGAACGTAAAAGCTACTCCTATGCACTGCTTTCCTGTAGTATGCAAAGGCGGCTGGTGACGGTATGTCCGCTTGCCTTTGGGGAAGTAGGGGTGAAAAAGAGAGTGAAAGAAGTATTGAATTATAAGAAACCGTCCTTTTGGATCCTGCTGGCGGCAGTCGTGGTATGCGTGATCGTGGCGGTATGTTTTCTGACGAATCCGAAGGACGGAACGACAGTTGTTTTGACCAACGAAGCGGGGAACAGCGACTCTGATGCGGCAACGAATGCGGCGCTGGAGCAGGCGGCCGCAAAACAGGAAGAGGTGGAACAACTGAAGGAATCACTTGCAGCACAACAGGAGTCGCTTGCGGCGGGACTGGACACCGCAAAGCAGGAGAATACCACTTGGATCTATGTGGAGAACAGTTCCTACAGCGGTTTCTTTGCCGCAAAAGGGTATGTTGCTTATGCACAGATGGAAATGGACGGTACATCCATTTTCCTGGTATCGGATGGATCCTATCAGGACGGAGATACCTATGCAATCTCCTGTGATGTCTACCGTGTGGGAGCGGATGCAGCGCCGGAGAAGCTGGGTAGCTTAGAGAGCGGCGGAACGGCATATCCGCTAAGCAGTGGTGCAGATGGAATCTACGTGACCTCAGGGCACAGCATTGAGGTGTACACCATCGATGCTGCCAACGGAAAGCTGGGACTTGCCCGTTCCAATACGGAAGTCTATGACGAGAACGGTAATGCGACTTATTACCGCCTGGACGATCAGGGACAGACTGTGGAAAGCACCGAAGAGGAGTATATAAAAGAATGGGACATCTACAGTAAGGTGGCATCTCCCATAGAATTTACTGTACAGAAATAGGAAAAGGAATACTACAATAAATAAGTTGACAAACAGAATAAATGTTCTACATAATGTATATGGGCGTTAGCCTTAAGGTGCTACTTCACGTTGACGTGAATGGCGGTTCACTTTTTGCGGAGAGTTGATAGCTCTGATTACATAGATCATCCCATATGGGAAATCTTGGAAAGGAGGACTCTGCTTATGCTAACAATCGGTGACTTGATTGCAGTGATTAGTCTCTGCTTAACCTGTTTGGGTCTTGGCTATTCGATTGGTTCTAATAGTGATAAGACCACAAAAAAATGACCGCCCCTAACCTGACAAGTTGAGCAGTCATTTTTCTCATATAAATCAGGTGAACCGTCATCAGTAGCACCTTTTCTAAAATTATGATAACATTATTTTTATAAAATGTCAAACTTGTATTTTATAAAATGGTAATTTATAATATATAGTATTATTAAAATTACGAATAAAAGACAACGGGGGGGCGTATGCATAATAAGAAGGTATTCACAGGCTGTATGATACGACACGGCGGACTGCTTGCGACAGAAGCGATTCTGGCATTGGCCGTCAGCGTGATCCTCGTGCAGGGCAATAAAATCATCAGCGGCGTGATCGACGAAATGCTGTCAGGCAGGCAAGTCCTGTTTGGCAGTTTTCTGTTGCAATTTTTGATCTATACGGTGGTGGGAACCATTGCCGCTTTTCTGCAAAGTGCCGCAGCCAACCGGTATGCGGTGGCGGTCTGCACGGAGTACCGGGATCTGGTGGCGGAGAAGCTGTACCGCACGGAGTATAAATATTTTGATGCCAATTATTCTGCTACCTTACTCAATAAAGTCATCGGAGATCTGGGAGAGATCACCAGTTTTCTGGAGACGGTGCTGCCGGATATGATCGCCAGCCTCATTGGCATTTTTACCTATGCAGTCTATATCGGGGAGACGAACCTGGGGTTGCTTATGGTCATTCTGATCACATATCCCCTGATCTTCTGGATTGCAGGAAAACTGGTGAAACGGATCCGCGGTTTACAGGCGAACTACCGGCAGAAGACCGACGTAATGGCACAGATCGCCCAGGATGCGGTCAGCGGTATTCTGGTACTGCGTTCCTTCGGCATCGAAGATGTCTTCCGCAGGAAAATGCACCGGGCTTCGGTGGAACTGGTGGAGAACGAGGAAAAGCGTACCCAGATCACCAATACCGCTATTGTGGTACGAAAGCTGATTCAGTGGCTTCCCAACATTATCAGTGCCATCTACGCCGTGTGGCTGGTCAGCCGCGGAGAGGTCAGTCTGGGCGGACTGGTGGCGTTTATTCTGATCCTGAGCAAATTTGTGGATGCCTATACCGGACTGCCTTTTGCCATGGTGGATGCCTCCACGGGAATGGTCAGCGTGGATCGTGTGGAGAAGATACTGGCTGCGGAGGAGGAACCCTCCGGCGAGGGAATCGCGGATGCGGCGGTTCTGGCAGCAGAGAACGTGATCGCTTTCGATCAGGTGGATTTTGCCTACCATGAAGAGGTGCCGGTATTACAGGGACTGACTTTTTCGGTAAAAAAAGGAGAAAACATCGCATTTGTAGGAGAGTCCGGCGGCGGAAAGAGCACGATCTTCCGCATTCTGTGCGGCTTCTATGAAAAGACGGCCGGAGAATACCGGTTCTTTGGCAGAAGGATTGAGGAATGGAACCGGGAAGCCCTGCGGGAGCAGATCGCGTTGGTGTCCCAAAATGTATTCCTGTTCCCTACGACCATCGCGGAGAACATCGCTTACAGTAAGCCGGGAGCCACGAAAGAACAGATCGTGGAAGCCTGCAAAAAGGCGCAGATCCATGATTTTATACAGACACTGCCCGAAGGATACGACACTATGGTGGGAGAACGGGGCGCGATCCTCTCCGGAGGCCAGAAACAGCGCCTTGCCATTGCCAGAGCGATTCTGAAGGATGCCCCGGTGCTTCTGTTGGATGAGCCGACCTCCGCGCTGGATGTGGAGACGGAGAGCGGGATCCAGGAAGCGATTTCCACGGTGATGGCGGGCAGAACATGTGTCACCATTGCACATCGTCTGTCCACGGTACAGAATGCAGACAGGATCTGCGTGCTCAGGCAGGGCCGGATCGCAGAGTGCGGCACCCATGAGGAACTGTTAAAACAGAGTGGAGTCTATGCGGCCATGTACGGAGAGGAGGCAGACCATGCAGAATTATAAGCTATTTATCCGCTCCATGCGTGTCATGGGGAAGAAGCGGTTTGTCTACCTGGGATCCATCTTCGTCATGAGTGTGACCTTTGCCCTGTTCGGGATCATGAGCTCACTGCTGATGAAATGTGTGGTGGATATTGCCCAGACCGGGGAATATGAGAGACTGGGGTATTCCATCGTAGCTATTGTGGTAGTAGGCGTGATCTCTCTACTGATCTACCGTGTGGCAACGATCCGCTACAACGTTGAAGCCAAGCGGGTCTACGGTGATCTGTCGGAGAGGGTGCTGGATGCGGAGATGAGCCTTCCCTACAGCTATTATGAAAAACACCACAGCGGCGAGATCGTCTCCAAAGTGTCCTATGATCTCACGAAAATGGGAGACATCTACGGTTCCAGACTACGGAGAGTGGTGATGCCCTTTTTACAGGTGGTGTCATACCTGATTCCTATGTTTCTCTTAAGCTGGCAGCTGACATTGTGCCTGCTGGCAGTTAACAGCGTGATGATGGCGATTGAGCTGTTATTGTTAAATCCCATGCACCGCATCAGCAGAGAACTTTCAGGAGTAAATACTGCTATGACGAACCGGCTGTCGGACATGTTGCAGGGAATGGAGCAGGTGAGGATGTTTCCCGGCGGGCGGGGAACCGTGGCGCAGTTTCGGGAAGAGAATCACCATTATGAGAAAAAAAACGGTCGCAAGACATTGTATACCGCCTGCCTGGAGGGCAGCAGCAAGGGCTTTGAACTGTTGTGTTCCCTGGTATTTCTGATGTTGGGAATCTACTACGTGGACAAAGGCTACACCACCCTGGGAGCGCTGGCGGCGATCTATACCATGTATGCTTCCTTCTCGTTCCAGTTCTTACAAATCGGAAAGTACATTCCGGAGCTAGTGGGATGTCTTGCCAATGCACAGAATATCTTCGATTTCCTCGATGAGGTGAAGGAGCCTGCCAACTGGTATCGGGAGAACGGCGACGAACGGGTAGCAGAGACAGCGCAGGCAGAGACGCCTGCCGGGCAGAAGACCACGACCGGGATACAGCATGCCAATGCTGTGGAAATCCGGTCTATCCGTTTTTCCTATACCGGGGAGGAAGACGTGCTCCGTCATTTTTCCCTGGAAGTAAAAAAGGGGGAATGCGTCGCCATCACCGGTGCTTCCGGCTGCGGCAAGACGACCCTCTCCAAGCTTCTGCTGGGACTGTATCCTTTAGGAGAAGGCGATATTCGTGTCAACGGAATGTCTATGCGGGAGAGTGACCTGGCAGACCTGCGCCGTCAGATCGCCTATGTCCCCCAGGAGCCGTACCTGTTCCAGGGCTCCATTGCGGAGAATATCCGAATGGGAAGACCGGATGCCACAGAGAAAGAGATCAGAGAAGCGGCAATGCAGGCGCATGCCCATGACTTTATCATGGAATTCCCGGAAGGGTATGATACCACGGTGGGCGAGCGGGGCAACAATCTCTCCGGCGGGCAGAGACAGCGGATTGCCATTGCCAGAGCAATCTTAAAAGATACTTCCATCATCCTGCTAGATGAGGCAACCTCGGCACTGGATAACGAGTCCGAACAGGCAGTCAACGAAGCTCTGCGGAACCTCCAGGGACAGAAGACAATCCTCATGATCGCCCATAGACCATCCACCATCGAACTGGCGGACCGGGTGTGCACGATGGTGCGGGCTGAACTTTAAAATAAGTTTTCCCTACTTGACAGAAAAATAGAATGTGTTTATATTTATAACAGTGTTATATAACACTGTTATAAATTTGGGAGGAAAAAGTGACAAAACCGATTGAAGGAGTTTCAGAGAGAATTCTCGCCTGTGCCAGAGAAGAATTCCTGGAGAAGGGCTATTCCGAAGCGTCGCTAAGGACGATCGCAGCCAAGGCAGACACTACTACCGGATCAATCTATTCCCGGTTCGGGGACAAGGAAGGATTGTTTTGTGCCATCGTGGAACCGGCGGCGGAAGGGCTGACGCAGATCTTTTTAAAGACCCAGGAGGCGTTTCATGCGGTAGAGGCGGAGGAACAGCCTAAGGCGATGGAGACTTATATCACGGTCGGTATGGCTGAAATGCTTGACTATGTCTATGATCGGTTCGATGATTTTCGGTTACTGCTGGATGCCTCTTACGGTACCAGATATCAGGATTTCGTGGAACAGCTGGTAGATATTGAGACAGAGTACACCTATAAGTATATGGAGGCGACGAAATTCCTGCAGGATGGTAGTGAGATCACGGAGGAGTTCGTCCATATTACAGCGAGAGCCATGTTCGACAGCATGTTTGAAGTTGTCCGTCACCGCATGGACAGAGAAACCGCCAGAAAATATATCCATATGTTGGAACAATATCACTATGGTGGCTGGGGAGCCCTCATAAAGCTGGGATAAGGGGAAGACTAAGACTTCGGAATACCCGGAAAATCTGAAACGAAAAGACTGCTTCGGAAAGAGGAGGCAGTCTTATATAAAACCTAATGGTTAGTCTAGACTAATTCTAAACAGACAATGTTATGTCAAAATGCATAAAAGGAGAGAGGGAAAGATCACATGAAAAAAGAAAGTGTTATGCAGAAGCTGTTTACCTATGCAGGTAACTACAAGTATCTGACCATCGCGTCATGGATCCTGTCTGCCACCAGTGCCCTGATCGCATTATTGCCGTTTTATTATATCTGGCGGATCATGCAGGAAGTGGTGCTGGCAGCACCGGATTACAGCAAGGCCCGGAATCTGTCGGGGCTTGGATGGAGTGCCGTGGGATTTGCGCTGCTTTCCATGCTCATTTATATCTGCGCCCTGCTGTGTTCCCACATTGCCGCCTTTCACGTACAGGCCAATATGCGAAGCACTCTGATGCGTCATATTCTGACGCTGCCCATGGGATTCATGGACAGTGAGGGCAGCGGTAAGATCCGTAAGATCGTCAATGAATCCACCGCAGCCACAGAGACCTATCTGGCACACCAGCTGCCGGATAAGGCAGGTGCCATGGCAACGCCGGTAGGACTGTTAGTATTGCTGGTGGCGTTCGACTGGAAACTGGGGCTGTTAAGTCTGGTACCCGTGATATCTGCATTTCTCATCATGGGAGCCATGACCGGACAACGCATGAAGGATAAGATGACAGAATACCAGAATGCGCTGGAGGAAATGTCCAGTGAAGCCGTGGAATATGTCCGCGGTATCCCAGTGGTGAAGACCTTCGGACAGTCGGTATTTTCTTTCAAACGATTCCAGACCTCCATTAAAAAATATGAAAAATGGGTCATTGCCTATACCCTGGAACTGATGTGGCCTATGGTAGGCTTTACTACATTGATTAATGCCATCTTCGCTGTCCTGATCGGTGCCGCATACTGGTTCGGTGGGGCAGGGGGAGATCCGGAATTACTGATCAACCTGCTATTTTACATCATCATTACGCCGGTACTGACAGTTACCTTAAATAAGATCGCATACAGCGGAGAAAATCAGATGCTCGTAGAAGATTCCCTGAACAGGATCGAAGGCATCCTGAACAGGAAGCCTCTGCCGGAAGCGGAAAAGGAACAGAACATCCGGGAATATTCCATTGCCCTGCAGAATGTGTCTTTCCGCTATGAAAATGCAGAGCGAGATGCCCTGCATCAGATCAATCTGGAAATCAGAGAAGGGGAGCATGTGGCTTTCGTAGGCCCCTCCGGTGGCGGTAAGACCACCCTGGCCAGCCTGATCGCCCGCTTTTACGATACTACGGAAGGGAAGATCTGCATCGGCGGTGTGGATGTGAAGGAAATCCCTTCCCCGCAGCTGATGAATATGGTGTCCTTCGTATTTCAGGACAGCAAATTGCTTAAGATGTCCATTTACGATAATGTCCGCATGGGCAAAAAGGATGCCACCAGAGAAGAAGTCATGGAAGCTCTGAAAAATGCCCAGTGTGAGGACATTATTGCAAAGCTGCCGGACGGTGTGGATACCGTCATCGGAAGCCAGGGTACTTATGTATCCGGAGGTGAGGCACAGCGCCTGTCCATTGCGAGAGCGATGTTAAAAAATGCACCGATCCTGATCCTGGATGAGGCTACCGCTTTTGCTGATCCGGATAATGAGGCGAAGGTACAGCAGGCATTTACGAAGCTTTCCGCAGGTAAGACCGTGATCATGATCGCACACAGATTGTCCTCCGTCGTGGATGCTGACAGTATCTGTGTCCTGAAAGACGGTGAGATCACAGAGAAGGGTACCCATAAGACGTTGCTGGCACAAAACGGACTGTATGCCCATATGTGGGAAGAGTACAACAAATCCGTCAGTTGGAAGGTAAGAAAGGGGGAGAAATAGAATGAGTAGCTTACAGGCAAAATTGCAGCATAAATACGCACTTTCCGAAAAAGGTGCGAAGGATATGATAAAGGCATTTGTATCCGTAACATGTTCCAATCTGGTGTTGATGTTCCCGGTATGGATGCTGTATTTTCTGGTAAGAGATTATTTGCAGGGGACGATGGCAGGCAGAGGCATGTTTTATCTCATTGGCTGTCTGTTGTGTCTTGTGCTGATCGCCATTACCACGTTGATCCAGTACCGGGCTACCTTCCTGGCAACCTATGTGGAGAGCGGGGTACGGAGAATTGCCCTGGCGGAGCAGCTGCGAAAGCTTCCGTTATCTTTTTTCGGAAAAAAGGACCTGTCCGATCTGACCAGCACCATTATGGCAGACTGTGCCACTATGGAGACCGCATCCTCCCATTTCATTCCGGAACTGGTTGGTTCTTGTATCTCCACCACCCTGATCGCTGTGGGTACCTTTTTCCTGAACTGGAGAATGGTAATCGCAGCACTGTGGGTACTGCCGGTGTCTTTCCTCATTGTAGGATGTTCTGGCAGGGTACAGAAGAGCTTAAGTAAGAAGCAGATGAAATTGAAAATGGACTGTGCGGACGGCATTCAGGAATGCCTGGAGACCGTACGCGACCTCCGGGCCAACAATGCCCAGGCTGAGTACATGGAAGGCTTAGAGGGCAAGATCCGTGCCGTGGAAAAACATGCACTGGTGACAGAGCTTGGTACGGCAGTCTTTGTAGGCGGTGCCCAGATGATCTTAAAACTTGGTATCGCTACCGTGGCACTGACCGGCAGTGTATTATTGGTAAAAGGGGAGATCGATATCCTGACCTTCTTCGTATTCCTCCTGTTGGTATCCAGAATGTATGATCCCCTGCAGGTGGCACTGCAGAATCTGGCAGCTATTATCAGTACCGGTGTGCAGTGTGACCGTCTCGACGAGATCCTGTCCCATGAGATCCAGACCGGTGCCGACACCATGGATCCTAAGGGGTATGACATTGTATTTTCTCATGTGGGATTCTCCTATGACAGTCAGGATACTGTACTTCGCGATGTCACTTTCACGACGAAACAGGGCGAAGTGACAGCACTGATCGGCCCTTCCGGCGGCGGTAAGACCACCGTGTCCAGACTGGCTTCCCGCTTCTGGGATATCAATAAAGGTAAGATCACCGTAGGCGGCATGGACATCTCCACCATCGATCCGGAGACCTTGATGTCTCTGTACGCCATCGTATTCCAGGATGTGACACTGTTCAATAATACGGTGATGGAAAACATCCGTATCGGCAAGCAGGATGCTACGGACGAAGAAGTGCTGGCAGCGGCAAAGCTGGCGCACTGTGATGAGTTCGCGGAGAAGCTTCCGAACGGCTGGCAGACCATGATCGGTGAGAACGGTTCGGAACTGTCCGGTG
>OGJG01001260.1_pt1 | contig 11504 bp, 10 predicted proteins | sample 1572011 | NCBI WGS metagenome assembly OGJG01 (sample SAMEA2582115, study PRJEB24529) | metagenome | biome: Human gut stool | place: China | collected 2011
CGGTACGCACGGTGGTGTGAGAGGACGGCGGTTAGTCACCGCCTCCTACTCGATTGTCAGATCTGTTGGAAATTAAAAATGAAATTCGCTCATTTCCGTACGATTGTTGTAGGCTTCTACAATACCGTGGATCTTTTCGGTGGTAGCCATGACATTGGACAGAGAAGCGTCATGGTTCATAAAGTCGATCAGGGAAGCAATGAACTTGCTCATATCGGCTTCCACGAAATAAGGTCTGGTGTAGATCTCAGGCGGTAGATAGGTAAGATTCGTAGTAATGACCTTATCGATATCACCATGCTCGTAAGCAGCGTCAAAATTCTTCAGACCGTCGGTGAACAAGCCGAAAGTACAGCAGATATATACGCGTCTGGCTTTCATGGCCTTTAACTGTTTTGCAGTATCCAGCATACTTCCACCGGAGGAGATCATGTCATCGATGATGATGATATCCTTACCTTCAATATTGTCACCTAAGAATTCGTGAGCAACGATAGGGTTCTTACCGTTGACGATGGTGGAATAGTCACGTCTCTTGTAGAACATACCAGTATCGACACCCAGAACGCTGGCAAAATAAATGGCACGATCCAGAGCTCCTTCATCCGGGCTGATGACTAACAAATGATCCTTGTCCACGATCATATCGTCTTCGGAATTTAACAAGGACTTGATGAACTGGTAAGGGGTGGTAAAATTATCAAATCCGTTCAGCGGAGTGGAGTTCTGTACTCTGGGATCATGGGCATCAAAAGTGATGAAGTTATCAATTCCCATATCCCGTAACTCTTCCAGTGCATAAGCACAGTCCAGGGATTCTCTGCCGCTGCGGCGATGCTGTCTGCCTTCATAGAGGAAAGGCATGATGACGTTGATACGTCTGGCCTTGCCGTTGCAGGCGGCGATGACACGCTTCAGATCCTGGTAGTGGTCATCAGGAGACATGTGGTTGGTATAGCCGTTCATGTTGTAAGTAATACTATGATTGCATACATCGGTGAGAATGAACAGATCCTTACCGCGGATGGTCTCGCTGATCTGCGCTTTGGCTTCACCGCTTCCGAAACGGGGCACATCCACGTCTACGAGATAGTTGCTCTCGATATAGCCGTGAAAGGCAGGATCGTTTTTCACTTTGTCATTATGGATACTCTTACGGAATTCTACCATGTAGTCATTGATGCGGCGTCCCATTTTTTCTGCGGAAGGCAGAGCGATGATCTTCAAAGGAGCCACGGGCATGGCATTTTCCAGTTCGTGTAAATTAGGCATGATGTCCCTCCTGGACGAGCTTTATTGTTCGTAAAAATATGCAGATCTTCCTTCGCAAAAGCGCATCTTCGATGCTTAATTTTGCGGAACTATTCTGAATATAACAATTAATTTATAACATTATGCTAGTGACACGTCAAGGAATTTCTTGTACAATGGATAGGAGAAAGATGGTTAGGTGAATTAGAATGAAGAAAAAAGAACATATTGTAAAAACAGTAAAGCCGGGAAGCATCGCGGAGGAACTGGAGATCGCTCCCGGAGATAAAGTACTGGCCATAGATAATACAGAGATCGAAGATATTTTTGATTATCAGTTTCTGACACAGGATACTTATATTGAGATGCTGGTAGAGAAGCCGGACGGAGAGCAGTGGCTCTTAGAGATCGACAAGGAATTTGATGAGGATATGGGCATCGAATTTGAGAACGGTCTGATGGACGAATACCGTCATTGCCATAACAAATGCATTTTCTGCTTTATCGATCAGATGCCGAAGGGCATGCGTGATACTCTTTATTTTAAGGATGATGATTCCCGATTATCCTTTTTGCAGGGAAATTATGTGACGCTGACCAATATGTCGGATCATGATATTGACCGGATCTGCAGATACCATTTATCTCCGATCAATATCTCCTTCCAGACCATGAATCCGGAACTGCGCTGCAAAATGCTGAACAACCGTTTTGCGGGGGATGCCCTGAAAAAGGTGGACATCCTCAATGCCGCCGGAATCCGTATGAATGGACAAATCGTGCTCTGCAAGGGCGTAAACGATGGCAAGGAACTGGAATACAGCATCCGGAAGCTGATGGAATATCTGCCAAATGTGGAAAGTGTCTCGGTGGTGCCGGTAGGATTATCCAGGTATCGGGAGGGATTATATCCGTTAGAGCCGTTTAATGCGCAGGATGCTGGTGAGATCATTGATCTGATCGAGAAATACCAGAAGATCTGCATGGAAAAATATGGGACACACTTTATCCAGGCTAGTGATGAATGGTACATTCTGGCGGGCAGAGAGGTGCCGGAAGAGGAACGTTACGACGGATATCTGCAGTTGGAGAACGGTGTTGGAATGATCCGCCTGCTATTGGATGAATTCCACGACGGACTGAAGAGGCGTACCGCAGAAAAGGAAGCGGGAAAAAAGCCATCCTGGGAAGGCACCAGAGAGATCTCTCTGGCTACGGGAAGACTGGCGTTTCCTTATTTAAAGAAGATGGCGGAAGAAATGATGTCGGAATACCCCGGCCTGCAGATACATGTCTATGAGGTCATCAATGAATTTTTCGGAGAGCTGATCACGGTGTCCGGACTTCTGACGGGACAGGATATCGTAAAGCAGTTAAAGGACAAAAATCTGGGAGAAGCATTGTATCTTCCCCGGAATGTACTCAGAAGCGGAGCGGATCTGTTCCTGGATGATTATACGCTGGCAGACGTGGAGGGGGCTTTACAAGTGCCCGTGAATATTGTAAAATCAAGCGGATATGATCTTGTGGATGCCCTGCTTGGAGAAGATGCATCTGAATAGATTTTAAGATGGTAAATAAGAAACGGAGGAAATTATGGCAAAGAGAAAAACCAAGCCCATCGTTGCGGTGGTGGGACGCCCGAATGTCGGTAAGTCCACCCTGTTCAATGCACTGGCTGGCGAAAATATATCTATTGTGAAAGATACACCCGGTATTACCAGAGACCGTATCTATGCGGATATCCACTGGCTGGATATGACATTTACCCTGATCGACACCGGAGGTATCGAGCCGGACAGCAAGGACGTGATCCTGTCCCAGATGCGGGAACAGGCAGAGATCGCTATGGAGACTGCAGACGTGATCATTTTCCTGGTGGATGTAAAGCAGGGACTGGTGGATGCGGATTCCAAGGTGGCAGACATGCTGCGCCGTTCCCACAAGCCCGTGGTACTGGTGGTCAATAAGGTGGACAGCTTCCAGAAGTATATGGCGGATGTCTACGAATTCTACAATCTGGGTATTGGCGATCCCCATCCGATCTCTGCGGTGAATCGTCTGGGAATCGGTGACATGCTGGAGGCCGTAACGGAATATTTTGATAAGGAACAGGCAGAGGAAGAAGAGGATGACCGCACCCGTGTGGCCATCGTCGGAAAGCCCAATGTCGGCAAGTCTTCCCTGATCAACAAACTGCTGGGTGAGAACCGTCTGATCGTTTCTGATATCGCGGGTACCACCAGAGATGCGGTGGATACCGAGATCACTTATAACGGCAAAGAATATGTCTTCATTGATACTGCCGGTCTTCGCCGGAAGAACAAGATCAAGGAAGAACTGGAGCGTTATATGATCGTCCGTACCGTCAGTGCCGTGGAGCGTGCCGAGGTGGTGGTATTGATGATCGATGCAGAGGAAGGTGTTACGGAGCAGGATGCGAAGATCGCCGGAATCGCCCATGAGAGAGGCAAGGCTACGATCATTGTGGTGAACAAATGGGATGCCATCGAAAAGGATGACAAGACCATTTATAAATTTACCGAAAAGGTGCGTAATACCTTGTCCTTCATGCCTTATGCGGAGCTTCTGTTCGTCTCTGCGAAGACGGGACAGAGACTGCCCAAGCTGTTCGAGACCATCGACATCGTCAGCGAGAACCACGCCATGCGTGTGGCTACCGGTGTACTGAATGAGATCATGGCTGAGGCTGTGGCCATGCAGCAGCCTCCTTCCGATAAGGGTAAGAGACTCAGACTGTATTACATTACCCAGGTAGCGGTAAAGCCCCCTACCTTTGTGATCTTTGTAAATGATAAGGAGCTGATGCATTTCTCCTATACCAGATATATTGAGAATCAGATCCGGGAGACCTTTGGCTTCAAGGGAACCCCTCTCCGGTTTATTATCAGAGAACGAAAGGAAAAAGATCAATAATGGAACGTGTTATCTGTTTACTCATCGGCTATATATTCGGACTGTTTCAGACCGCATACTTTTACGGGAAGGCAAAAGGAATCGATATCCGTAAGTACGGAAGCGGCAATGCCGGTACCACCAATGCCCTGAGAGTGCTGGGAACCAAGGCAGGACTGATCGTACTGGCGGGAGACTGCTTAAAGTGTATCATTGCTGTGTGCATCACCAGAGCCTTATTCAGTACCGGACATCCGGAGAATATTTATCTGCTGTGCCTGTACACCGGTGCAGGAGCTGTCATCGGACATAACTTCCCATTTTACATGGGATTTAAGGGAGGAAAAGGAATCGCTGCCACTGCAGGTCTGATTCTTTCGTTCCATCCTTATTTTATCGTGATGGGTGTGGTATTGTTTTTCGGCACTTTCCTGACCACACATTATGTTTCACTGGGATCATTGCTTGTATATGCCGGATTTATGATCCAGATGGTAGTCTGCGGACAGATGGGACTGTTCGGTGCCATGCCACAGTCACAGCTGTATGAAATGTATGCCATCACTGCATTTCTTACGGTTATGGCTTACTGGAAGCACAGACAGAACATTGTGCGTCTGATCCACGGGAACGAGAGGAAGACTTATCTGTTCAAGAATAAGAAATCAGCCGAAGCGCAGACAGAAATCTCAGGGGAGGACAAATAATTATGGCAAAAGTATGTATCTTGGGTGGTGGAAGCTGGGGCATCGGCCTGTCAGTGGTATTACATAAGAACGGACATGAGGTGACGGTATGGTCTGCGGTTCCCGCAGAGATTCAGATGCTTCAGGAGAAGCATGAGCACAAGATGCTGCCGGGAGTAAAGCTTCCGGAGGATATGATCTTTACGACGGATGATAAATCTGCGATCGAGGGTAAGGACCTGTTGGTCATGGCAGTGGCAAGCTCCTATACCAGAAGCACAGCACACCGCATCAGCCCGCTGGTGGCACAGGGACAGAAAATTGTCAGTGTCTCCAAGGGAATCGAGGAGCATACCCTGATGACCCAGGCGCAGATCATCGAAGATGAGATTCCGCAGGCACAGGTAGCGGTGCTGTCCGGACCTACCCATGCGGAGGAAGTCAGCCGTGGGATTCCTACAACGATCGTAGCGGGTTCTAAGAGCAAAAGCTGCGCGGAATATGTGCAGAATCTGTTCATGAATGAAGTGTTCCGTGTTTACACCAGCCCGGATGTACTGGGCATTGAACTGGGTGGTGCCTTGAAAAACGTTGTAGCGCTGGCTGCCGGTATTGCCGACGGACTGGGCTACGGAGACAATACGAAGGCAGCTCTGATCACCAGAGGTATTACTGAGATCGCAAGACTTGGTACTGCCATGGGTGGTAATTTCGAGACCTTCTGCGGTCTGACCGGTATCGGAGATCTGATCGTGACCTGCGCCAGCATGCATTCCCGTAACCGTCGTGCCGGTATCCTGATCGGGCAGGGCAAGACCTACGAGGAAGCCATGAAGGAAGTACAGATGGTGGTAGAGGGCGTGTATTCCGCCAAGGCTGCCATGGAACTGTCGAAAAAATATGATGTTCAGCTACCTATTATCGAGCAGGTAAATGAAGTGCTCTTTGACGGTAAGCCTGCGGATCAGGCGGTAAAAGAACTGATGCTTCGTGACAAGAAGCTGGAAGTATCCCACCTGCCCTGGCCGGAAGAATAGACCCGGAGGCGGCTCCTGCCAGCAGCAAAATTTTAAGTGTTGACAGAAAAACGCAGACTGGCTATAATAAGGTCATGTTTAGCGCAAACATAGGATAAGAAGAATGCAATGAAGGGAAGAAGTACTGTTCCTCCACTTCTGACAGAGAGCAGCCGGTCGGTGAGAGGCGCACAGAAGCAGAGCAGGAATACATCCCGGAGCAGCCGGTGGAAAGAGAAGGATCAGTAGATTTTATCAGAGGATCCCGAACGAGTAGATCAGGACGGCAGGCACCGATATCGGCCGGAGTATTGATAGATACTTACTGAGCTGTCAGATGTGAGTCTGGCGGGAACATTAGGTGGTAACACGAGTGATTAAGCTCGTCCTTTTGAACAAAGGGGCGGGCTTTTTTAGTGTCTTTCGAGCCGGTTCCCGGGAAGTGTATAAAGACATGTGGAATAAAACAAGTCAGTAAAGGAGAAAAAGAAAATGACAGTATTTGACGAATTGAAAGCAAGAGGACTGTTGGCACAGCTGACAGATGAAGAGGAGATCAAGGAACTGATCAATAACGGAAAAGCTACCTTCTACATTGGTTTTGACCCCACCGCAGACAGTCTTCATGTAGGACACTTCATGGCACTGTGCCTGATGAAGAGAATGCAGATGGCAGGTAACAAGCCGATCGCGCTGATCGGCGGTGGTACTGCAATGATTGGTGATCCTTCTGGCAGAAGTGACATGCGTACCATGATGACCAAGGAGACCATTCAGCATAATGTAGACTGTTTCAAGAAACAGATGAGCCGTTTTATTGATTTCAGCGATGGTAAGGCACTGATGGTCAACAATGCCGACTGGCTGTTAGATCTGAATTACGTGGAACTGTTAAGAGATGTGGGAGCACATTTCAGTGTTAACCGTATGCTGACTGCAGAGTGTTACAAGCAGAGAATGGAGAAGGGCTTAAGCTTTCTGGAATTCAACTACATGATCATGCAGAGCTTTGACTTCCTGACCTTATATCAGAAATACGGCTGTAACATGCAGTTCGGCGGAGATGACCAGTGGAGCAACATGCTGGGTGGTACGGAACTGATCCGCAGAAAGCTGGGCAAGGATGCTTACGCCATGACCATCACCCTGCTGTTGAATTCCGAGGGCAAGAAGATGGGTAAGACCCAGAAGGGCGCCGTATGGCTGGATCCCAACAAGACTACACCTTTCGAGTTCTACCAGTACTGGAGAAATGTATCGGACGCTGATGTCCTGAAGTGCCTGCGCATGCTGACCTTCCTGCCTCTGGAGCAGATCGATGAGATGGACAAATGGGAAGGAAGCCAGTTAAATCAGGCGAAGGAAATTCTGGCATACGAACTGACCAATCTGGTACATGGCGAGGAAGAGGCTAAGAAGGCACAGGAGAGTGCAAGAGCACTGTTTACCGGCGGCAACGCCGCAGAAATGCCTACCAGTGAGCTGACAGAGGCAGACTTTACCGATGGTAAGATTGATATTCTCGGTGTTCTGGTGAAATCCGGACTGTCCGCATCCCGCAGTGAAGCAAGACGTGCCGTAGAACAGGGCGGTGTTGTCGTAGCGGATGAAAAGGTTACAGATGTGAAGACCGCTTACGATCCCGAGCAGTTTGACGGAGAGGGTCTGGTAGTCCGCAGAGGTAAGAAGAACTTCAAGAGAGTCGTTATGAGCAAATAAATACAGGATTCTTCAGACAGGATCTTCCGTGAAATACGGAGGGTCCTGTTTTTATTTTACAAGCAAATCTCCTTTGGAGAACCGTAGAATTGATACATGCCTATTTTATTCTGGACGAAACTGAGACTTGAACGGATATAGTTGATCATTTTCTGCAAAAAACAGTTACTTTCTGCAAAAGATATTGTTTGTAATGAAAAAAAATATTACTATTTAGATAAAGAGATATATAAATATTAAAGTGTTTTGCAAAAAGTCATGAGTAGGCGGATGTGTTGCAGAGTTTATTTATGCAGAGGGAAATATTGATGAAATTGATATTTATAAGTATACGCCATACACATGTGCCAGTAATGAAAGCACTCATTCAGCCAATGTTCTATTTTTAGAAATTTATAATGGAAAAATGTTATCGAATTTTCCGTTATAGTTAGTAATAATGACAGGAGACAAAAATGTCTAAAAAATATTTGCTGATCAGCATTGGAATTATTGTAATAGTTATTTTTAGTATATGCATAAAGTGTGGGAAAAATGATTTGCCAACGACCTCTATGATGGACGCCGAAAGAATTTTGCAAGAGTACTTGAAAAGTGCTAATCAATGGGAAGAAGAGTATAGTCTTGAACCAACCGATCCGGTTGTTGGTGAAATTGATAATAATGAAGTGTATAGATTCGAAGTAAGATATAAAGAAAATGTTGAGGAGGTTGGAAGCAGACTGATTAATAACTATGCAATAACGATGGATGGAAAGACTATTTTTTTGTATGATCCCGCAAACGATCAGTGGATTATTCAAAAATGAATATAAGCAGATAATAATGAAGACTGAAAACATATCTATGGTTTTCAGCCTTCATTTTATTATCAAAAATTAATATAATGTAATTTTCAACTTCCTGTGATAAATATTTGAGTTCTTCCAAGCTATTGATTTTGAATTTCAGTCGTACTAATATGACATTACAGAGTGCAAAAATGATATATCAAGCTTGCTATTCTGACTTATATCAAATAATTGGAAAGTATAGATAGTCTTATTCTAAAGAATTTCTTATTTGTTTTCAAAATAATTATTGTAGCATAAACGAAAAACAGACGATATTGCCACCCATATAGTAAAAAAGTAAGGGAAAGGGGAAATTATGTTACGAATAGCAATATGTGATGATGAAAAGTTGTTTAGAGAAAATATTAAAAAATATGTATTAAAATATTTATCCGAAAAGGATATTTCATCCGAAATTGATATGTTTAATTCGGGGAAAGAATTACTTGGCTTGGGGACAGATTTACTTGGCTATAATATTATTTTTCTCGACATTAATATGGATGAGATAGATGGAATTATGACTGCACACAAAATTAGAGAGTATAGTATGGATATATATATTGTATTTGTAACTGCTTACGTAAATTATTCATTAGAAGGTTATAAGGTAGATGCGACAAGATATTTATTGAAGAATACTATTAATTTTGATGAGTCTATATATGAGTGTATGGACACAATTTTACATAAAATGAATTACATTGTATTAAAAAAGTATTTTAAATTTAACGAATGTGAAAAAAATGTACAGGTTGATAGGATACTATATATAGAAAGCAGATTGCATAAACTTGAGTTTCATATTATGGAAGATAAGGCTTTGATATATACATTGTATGCAACATTAAATGATATGGAAAGGGAAATGATGGAATATAAATTTATAAGGATTCATCAGAGTTTTCTGGTAAATCTAAAACATATAAAGAGTATTACAGGCTATAGTGTAATACTGAATAACAATCAGAAACTTGTTGTACCAAGAGCAAGGTATAAGGATGTTAAAAGTGCATTTATTGCATATAAAGGAGAAGTGTAATTTATGTTTACATATTTTTTTAGTTTAGCAATAATTGCATTTGAAGTTATTTGCTGCAAAATATTTTTTGAAAGTTTTTGCGATAGCTCTGGGGAAAATAGAAAGTATAAAAGAACAATATTATTAGTTTTGTTGATTGCAATTTATTATATATGCGGGTTTACATTATCAAAATGGATTGTCCTTAAGCAACTATGTGCAATAATGTCAACTGCTATTATCATGCGATTCTATTTTGAAATAAGCTTAGTAAAGTCTGCGGTGTTTGCAATATTATATCAAGGATTATTGATGTTAGTGGATTATTTAGTTTATGCAGGAAATAGTGCAATCGTATCCAGAGAGGGAATAGTAACTCAAGAATATGCACTTGAGGGGAATTTAATTATTATTTTTAGTAAAGTTATTTCTTTTCTTTGCATCATACTAATAAAAAAACAATTTGGCAAAAAGTCAACAGAAGTACTGACAGACGCCGAATGGACAAAGTTCCTTTTTTTTCCTGTATTTACTATTATTACAATAATTACATTACTAATGGAATTTCAATATACTGAAAATGAAATGCAAGCAAATGCTTTATATTCTATTTCGTTTGGAATGGTGGTAATGAATGTATTTGTATATTATTTAATTAATGATATAGTCATTCGGGATGCAAAGCTGCATGAAAAGGAAATGCTTGAATTGCAGGTTAAAAATCAGATTCAGATGTATCGATCTGTTTCGGAAAACTTTGACATACAAAAAAGAAAATCGCACGAATTTAAAAATCAAATATTGTGTATAGAAGCGTTGCTCAAAGACAAAGAATATGATCGGGCAGTAGATTATGTTAGTAAAATCAGTAAGGGCTTTTTCAAAGAGCGAAATGCAATAAACACGAATCAAGTAGTAGTAAATGCAATTTTAAATACAAAATATGAAGAAGCTATTAACAAGCATATAGTCTTTGTCTTTAAAGTTAATGATTTATCTAACATAAAAATGGAAGATGAAGATTTGGTTGTGATTTTGGCTAATCTGTTAAACAATGCAATTGAAGCCTGCGAAAATTGCATTGGTAAAAAAGTAATTAAGTTCAAGTTTATGATGGAAGAACAGATGATAATTTTATCAGTAAAAAATACATGTAATCAAATGATTATATATCATAATAATGAAATCGCTACTACTAAAATGATAAATCAGGATGAGCATGGTGTAGGAATAAAAAACATTATAAGAATTGTGGAAAAATATAATGGGGAATATGTAATTCAAAATGATGAAGATCAATTTTACTTTTCTATTATTATACCTTTATGAAGAAAAAACATTAGGTAATCAAAGGGATATTATTGAGTCCTATTAATTAGAAGGTGATTCAAGGAGGAGATTTGTTGTCAATTTCTGCAATAAATGTTCACTTTCTGCAGAAATGATTGAACAGGCAAAAAAATTTGATATGATTTTATAAAAGGGGCATAGATGTGGTTGAAATGATAGGCGGCTCCATAGTAGATGAGATGGAAAAAGACAATTATTTTGAATAGATATTTAAGTGATTGTCCATACATAAGGTTGGTACTATTTAATGAAAAAGATATCTATATTGTGCTGAATGAGCACAATATAGATATTTTTTTATTGATATTTTTCTTGCTTTTACGGAGCCGGTATGGTTTAATATGGTTAGTGTGTTAAAAAAATATCAAAAGGCGGTAATGTGATATGAGCAGCATGAGAGGGATCGATACTCCGGTAAGACAGCGGAGAAGAAGGGTGTTTAAAGAAGTGGCCAATCTTGCCTATAATTCCAAGAATCTGAAGGATGATATGGAGGCATTGCCTTATAAGATCGTAGATTATGAAGAGTCGGAATTCTGGGAGAGCGTTTACCGTGACAGAGCGATCATCCGTGAGCGCATCCGTCTGGCCATGGGTATGAGCTTACGCCCGGAGAACCGTGAGCATCCGGGACATCTGACACAGGGACTGGAAGAAAGTAATATTGATGAAAAATATTATGAGCCTCCTCTGATGCAGGTCATTCCGTCGG
>OGJG01001294.1_pt1 | contig 11207 bp, 8 predicted proteins | sample 1572011 | NCBI WGS metagenome assembly OGJG01 (sample SAMEA2582115, study PRJEB24529) | metagenome | biome: Human gut stool | place: China | collected 2011
ATATCCGCAGACGCCCTTTGTATCTTAATTAGTCATGGAACTTTGAAAAAGTTCGCTGACGTCCGCCAACACCTAAGGAAAGTTTCACAGAAAATTTTATTTTTTAAATAAAACAATTATTATCACTAACAAGAAAGGAAGTACATCATGTCTTTTGACGGCTTTTTTCTTCATCATATGACGGCTGAGTTGCGTGAGCAGGTTCTCTACGGACGTATTCAGAAGGTTAATCAGCCTTTTGAGCGTGAGTTGGTCTTGACCATTCGTAACAATCGTCAGAATTACAAGCTTCTGCTTTCGGCTCACCCTGTTTTTGGGCGTATTCAGACGACCAAGGCTGACTTGCCAAATCCACAGAATCCAAACACCTATACCATGATTATGCGGAAATACCTTCAGGGAGCGGTTATCGAGGATATCCAGCAACTGGAAAATGACCGTGTCCTTGTGATTTCCGTCTCTAATAAAAATGAAATCGGTGATAGCGTTAAGGTTACTCTTGTTATGGAAATCATGGGGAAACACTCCAACATTATCCTGATTGACAAGAACGAGAGCAAAATCATTGAGTCTATCAAGCATGTTGGTTTCTCACAAAATAGTTACCGTACTATTCTGCCTGGGTCTACCTATATTGCTCCTCCTAAGACGGACGCCAAGAATCCTTTCGACATTCCAGACGAAAAACTCTTTGAGATCCTACAGACTGAGGATTTGTCAGCTAGAAACCTTCAAAAACTTTTCCAAGGTTTGGGGCGTGACACGGCCAATGAATTATCAGCCTTACTTGAGACTGATAAGCTCAAGAATTTCCGTGCCTTCTTCAATCGTGAAGTAGAGCCAAACTTAACGGCTAAGGCATTTTCAGCTGTAAGATTCTCTGATAGTCAGGACCAACCTGAGTTTGAAACCTTGTCAGCCCTTTTAGACTACTACTACTTGGACAAGGCGGCGCGTGACCGTGTGGCTCAACAGGCTAGTGATTTGATTCACCGCGTGCAAAATGAACTGGAAAAAAACAAGAAAAAGCTTGTTAAACAGGAAAAAGAGCTTGCGGCGACCGAAAATGCTGAGGAGTTCCGTCAAAAAGGGGAACTTTTGACCACCTATCTTAGCATGGTACCAAATGACAAGGATAGTGTCGAGCTAGACAACTACTACACTGGCGAAAAGATTACCATTCCTCTAAATGTGGCTCTAACGCCTAACCAAAATGCTCAGCGTTACTTCAAGAAATACCAGAAACTCAAGGAAGCTGTTAAGCACTTAACTGGTTTGATTGAGGAAACCAAGCAAACCATTGACTATTTGGAGAGTGTCGAGTTCAGTCTTTCTCAAGCCAACATGGATGAAATCGAGGATATTCGTGAGGAGCTTGTTCAGGCTGGCTTTATGAAGCGTCGTTCAACTGACAAGCGCCACAAACGTAAGAAACCTGAACAGTATCTAGCTTCTGATGGTAAGACCATTATCATGGTTGGTCGTAACAACCTGCAAAATGAGGAGTTGACCTTCAAGATGGCTAAAAAGGGTGAGCTATGGTTCCACGCCAAGGATATTCCAGGGAGTCACGTGGTTATCAAGGACAATCTTAACCCTACTGATGAGGTCAAAACAGATGCAGCTGAATTGGCAGCCTACTACTCTAAGGCACGTCTGTCAAACTTGGTTCAAGTCGATATGATTGATGTTAAGAAACTCAACAAACCAACAGCAGGTAAGCCTGGATTTGTAACTTATACGGGACAAAAGACCTTACGTGTCACACCGACTGAAGAAAAAATTGATAGTATGCGGATGAAGTAATCTACTTTATAAAATCAAACTCTCTTGTTTAAAAAAAGAGAGAGTTTTTCTATGTCTTCATTAGAGCAATTTCTTTCGTTGATGAATGAGATTTTCTTCTGATTTTCATTACATTTTTCCGACGACTGTGCTAAACTATAAGGGTAATTACCTATATTAAAGGAGACTTTCAGTATGAAGGCTCTTATGTCATATACGAGTTCTTTTTTAGAATGGTTAGGGCGCTATGTGGGGCTCTTAGTCTTTGGACTATTATTTGTGACTGCTTTACTCATTCGCACGACCATGATGACGGGATACTTTGAGTGGGCAGAGATTAGTAGCGTTCCTTGGTACGTTTATGTTTCAGGTGGGGTCATCCTGCTTTTGACGCTTCTCTGGCCTAAAATCTTAAAGGAACTGACAACAAAGCAGATTTTCATCTTTTTTTCCGTTTGCTTTGTGAGTTTTGGCCTACTTTTGATTTTTCTGACCAGTTTTGCTGGTCGAGACGATGCAGGTACTGTCTTTAAGGGGGCGGTTCAGTTTAATGCTGGTGACTTCTCCCTAATAAAACCAGGAGCCTACTTCTTCCGCTATCCTCATCAGTTGGGATTGCTTAGTTTTGAACGCTTGGTTCTCTATCTGATTCCTTTACCAGTCATCTCAGTTTTCTATGTATTGAATCTTGGCATGGTCATTGGTATGAACTATGCTACTTGGAAAATCACGGATGAACTGTTTACGAGGCCTTTAGTTAGTCGTTTGGCTGTCATCATGAGCTTTGGTTTCTTACCCTTAGTCTTTAACATCATGTTTGCCTATGGACTTATGTATGGCTTGTTCTTTTCTAGTTTTGCCATTCTCTTCTTTCTACGTTACTTAAGACGTGGTAAGGCTAGGAATGCGATTCTTTCGGTGGTCATGCTATCATTGGCTTACTGGGTAAGGAGCAATAATATTATTCTCATTATTGCTCTATCTGGTATTCTAATACTCTTAACACTTAGAGAGAAACGTTACCGCTATTTGCTTTTGGTTTTGGCTTTCTTTGCCTTTCCTATGAGCTTGCATAAGGCGACAACCAGTTACTATGAGATTACCACTCATCAAAAAATTTCTGGAACGCCTCAGATTGCTTGGCTGGCCATGGGCTTACAGGACAAACCCGATTCTAAACGCATGCCAGGATGGTATACCGGCTATGTCCGTGACATTTACGCCAAGAAAAAGGGCAATATCGAAAAGATTGAAAAAAGTGCCAATCACCTTTTTGATAAGCGTGTTCAATATCTCTTAGCACATCCCGATGAGGCCAGTTGGTTTTTTAGCACCAAGTTTATCAGTTCCTGGACAGAGGGAAGCTTCCAGTCCATCTGGAATGGGCCAAGTAAAGACAAGTTTCAACCTTTGTGGAATAGGTTTGCGACTTCCATCTATCACGACGGGACCTTGCATCTCTTTTTCGTAACCTATATGCAAGGCTATCTCCTAGTCCTATATCTTGGTGGTGCGTTCTACTATGCTTTCACTTATAAACGAATGGGAGACGGAGCAACGTTGGGACTTTATGCCTTTCTCTATCTCTTTGGTGGCATCCTCTTTCACCTCATATCAGAGACTAAGAGCCAGTACACCCTACCTTATATTTACATACAAATTCCAATGATTGCGGCGGGCTACAACCATATGACACAAATACTTACCCGCTATCTAAAAAATAGTCGAAAGTCATCCTAGGATGGCTTTTTGTCATTGTTTCACAATTACAATCTTGCTATAATAAGTCTATGAAAAATTCGTCAGTTGATCTTTTACGAGGCCCCATTTTGCGGTCTCTTTTAATCTTTGCTCTACCAATTCTGATATCCAATATTTTCCAGCAACTCTATAATACTGCGGATGTCATGATTGTGGGACGCTTTTTAGGTCCAGATGCCTTGGCTGCTGTAGGGGCTTCTTCTGCTATTTTTGATTTGGTTATCGGATTTGCCTTAGGTGTTGGAAATGGTATGGGAGTTGTTATCGCACGTTATTATGGTGCCCAAGACTTTAGGAAACTTCGTCAGTCCGTTGCGGCCACAGTTGTCATCGGTCTGGTCTTAAGTGCCTTGGTTATGATTCTAGGACATTTCGGCCTCTATCCTTTGCTAAGATTTTTAGGGACGCCTACTTCTATCATTGGGCAGTCCTACCAGTATATTTCTATGATTGTCTCCTGTGTTGGGGTTACTTTGGGTTATAATCTGTGTGCAGGTCTCCTCAGAGCGGTTGGTGATAGTCTGACAGCCCTCTATTTTCTGATTTTTTCAGCTATAGTCAATATCGTTTTAGACCTTTTCTTTATTACCCAACTCCATCTTGGTGTTCAATCAGCAGGCTTAGCAACTATTATTTCTCAAGGACTTTCGGCAATTCTCTGTCTTTACTATATTAAGAAAAAAGTGACCTTCCTTCTACCAAGTAAGTCAGACTTTGTCCTTGATTCAAGTCTTTATTTGGATCTTTTTGGACAAGGCATGGCCATGGGACTCATGAATTCCATTGTTTCTATTGGGACTGTAACCTTACAGTATGCCATTAACGGCTTTGGCCCTCTCATCATTAGCGCTCAAGTGGCGGCAAGACGGATTATGTCCTTCGCCGTTCTCCCTTTGACTTCACTTGCTGCTGGGGTGACGACCTTCACCTCTCAGAACTTCGGGGCCAAACAGTTTAAACGCATAGTAGCTGGGTTAAAGCAATCTTGTCTTGTTTCTATAACTTGGTCTGTCATTGCTTGTGTCCTCCTCTATGTAGCTAGCCCCTTCTTAGCTGGTTTTATCTCTGGTTCAAATAATGCTGTGATTATTGATAATGCTAGTCGCTACCTCCGTATCAGTTCTCTCTTTTATCCTATTTTAGGAATGCTCTTCATCTTTAGAAATAGCCTGCAAGGTCTTGGTAAGAAACTGACACCTTTAACCTCAAGTTTTATTGAGCTTTTTGGAAAAATTCTCTTTGTTCTTTTGGTCATTCCTTCTATGCGCTACCTTGGCGTTATCCTATGCGAGCCCTTGATTTGGATTCCCATGACCATTCAGCTCTATTTTGCCTTGAGAAAACATATTAAACGTTTGTTTGTCAGTTAAACTTACTTTGAACATAGAAAAACGACCCTACCGGTCGTTTTTAGTTTAATTTAATCCCCATTCATCAGAAATCTGTTTCATAATAGCTTCTTGGGAGACAATCCCAAAGCCCAGCATGTAGGTTGAGTAGTCAGCATAGATGACCTTGTTATTTTGAACAGCCTTTAAGCTAGTCCAGACAGGGGTATTCTTAAGTTTATTATCTAGGAGTTCTTGAGAATCTGCTTGAACAATCAGGAGATCCGGATTAATGTCTTTTAGTTTATCTGGATCGATAACTTGTAACATATCATCTGGATTGAAGGTTTCCGCTCGATTGAAATGATAAGTATCATAGAGATAACCAAAATGCCCGTAAGCATAATAACGGATGTCATTGTCAGTCACGCGCAGATACATCAGTTTCTGGTTGCCAAACTTGGCTTTGACATTCTCCGCGAAAACGGCCTCCCTAGCATCCAATCTATCGAGATCCTTCTTCATCTCATCACGTTTATCAAAGATTTCTGCCACCTTAAGAGAGGTTTCATGATAGTCCCAATTTTCATCGGTGTTGATTTGGTAGCCAACAGTCGGTGCAATTTCAGACAGCTCATCATAGAGGTCTTCCTGCTCGCCTGTCATAAGGATTAAATCAGGTTTTAACTCAGCAATCTTATCCAAATCTGGATTACCCTGCCAACCAACTGAAACCACTTTGGCATCCTTGTATTGTTTCTTAAAGAGGGTTGAAAATTCTTGACTATCAGCTTGACCAGTTGTCGCCCCTACTGGAGTGATATCTAGAGGATCCAAGATTTCACCATAGAGGTTGTCGAGGATAACGATACGTTTTGGAGCTTTTTTCAACTCTGTCGTACCAAAATCATGGACAATCGTCTTCTCCTTAAAAGTCTGACTTGTTTTATTTGACTCTGCATTATGTCCAGACGTCATGTCTGGCAAGTAATACAGTAAAAGACCAGAAATGATGGCCAGAATAGCTAATAAATAAAGAAGATTTATTTTTTTCATGGCAACTCCTCGATAAGATCGGATTAAATCGTTACTTTAAAGTTATCTTAAAACTTCTTTAATGTCAATCTATGACTAAGATTTTTTGGAAGGAATTGAGTGTTTTTGATTCCTAAAATGTATTAACGGAAAATAACTATAACCTTTGAGCAAAAAAACATCTATTATTTTTTAAGAAGGCATCTTGTAAACCCTCAAAAAAGTCAGATTATATCATCATCTTTGAATGTTTAAAATCTAAGTAGAAAGTCTCTTTTTGAAGTCTTACTTTTTGTAAGTTACAACATATTTTATCGGGTATTTCAAGGGTTAGTGACTGACAAATGATTTTCTCTCGTCTGAAATGGTATTTACTAGATAAACGATACGAATCTAAACCTCCCTAATTAGTACTTTTTCGGTGAGATATGTGTTAAAATACACTGAAAACTCATTTAAAAATAACTTAAAAAAGCCTTAAATAAGATTGACAACCTTTTCAAAAGAAGCTAGTATATCATTTTTATATTCATAAAAAGGGGAATTATTATGGAAAAACAGATTCGTTTTCGTAAGCAATCGCTTATCTTGTCTTCTGTAGCTCTAGCTACTATCTTTGCAGGGACTGCTGTATCAGCCGATGAAACAGCAACAACAACGCCAGCAACTCCTGCCACGACGACTGAGGCAGCACCTCAATCAACAACAGCTCAAACACCTATTGCCAAAGCAACTGAAGAGATTAAAGCTAAGGCCAATACGCCGGTAATCCCAGTAGAAAATGCAAAAGTGGGAGATGTTGTAGGCATCGATGTTAATGCTACAGAGCCAACGGTAACAGCAAAAGAAAGCACTGATGGATCTGAGGCTATCGCAACAGCATCTGCGACAGCAACCGTTAAAACAACAACGCTTGCTGACAAGAACACACCTGTTGGTAAGTCAGAGCCTGTCAAATCAAGCGAGACAGCAACATCAACTGAAGAAACAAATGAATATGTCGCAACAACGACTGAAACGGTCAATAAAACGACTGTTGTTGAGGTTGTTAAAGAGGCTGATGTGGTGAATCGCCAAGAAGTCAAGGGAACTACTGACATCGTCTTTATTGTCGATAAATCTGGTTCAATGGACAGCCATATCACTGACGTAGCTAATAACATTGAAAAATTTGTGCGTGATTTGGAATCTAAAAATGTGCAAGCACGTCTTGGTTTGGTTGACTATGAATCAAGCAAAAACACAACTTACCATGATTTCGGAGGTTCTAAATTCACCACGGATACGAACGCTTTTGTTGGTAAATTAAAAGCCATCCGTACTACTGGCTCAGACGAGGAAGCAACAACAGCATTATCACATATTGCAACTTCACCTGATTATACTTGGGGAACTGGTAAGAACAATCGTCGCTTCGCCTTCTTGGTCACTGACGAAGATATCGACCTTACTCCAAAAACACCAACTAAAGATGCTACACTAAAAGCCCTTCAAGATGCTGGGATTTCTTTGACCGTAGTTGGTAAGAAATATGATGAAAAAGACTTTGACCCATTGGTAAAAGGAACGAATGGTCTCTACCTCGATATCGATAAAGATTTCGCCGATCTTTTGAACAAACAATTCTCAAACTACGTGATTGAAACTGTTCAAGAAGGACGTGTTTATCGTATTCAAACGGATACTTACGAAGTCATTGCAACGACTCACTTGGTTACTAAAGCAACTAACCAGCCTGAAACGGTGCAACCAGCAACACCAACTGTTCCAGGAAATGTATACTACGTTGAGGGTACGGTCTACGAGGCACCAACGCCATTGCAACCAACACATAAAGAACTCCCAGAAACAGGTTCTAGCCAATCCGCTGCTCTAGTTTCACTTGGTCTTATCAGTGCGGCACTCGGCCTAGGCATGGCAGTCAAACCAAAACGTAACTAACACCTCATTTACGTTAATAACTTAATTATTGCACCCCGTGATTTACACCCCAAAAGCTTAATTTTGGGGTGTTTTTGGATTGGTAGGATGATATTTTATACGCCTAGCTATTTTAATCTGATTATTTCCCACCTATCATGATATAATAAACCAACGACATTATATTGGAGAACTCTATGACACTCACATACATTTTTTTCGACCTTGATGGTACTCTCGTTGATAGTTCTGAGGGGATCCACAATGGTTTTGTTCAAACCTTTGAAAGACTAGGCCTTCCTGTTCCTAGTGATCAGAAAATTCGCACCTTTATGGGACCACCTCTCGAGGTAACCTTTAAAGAAGAGGTTAGTGAAGAAGGTGCTGCCAAAGCTGTCAAGATTTATCGTGACTATTATGAGACTAAAGGGCAATTGGAGGCTCACCTCTATGATGGCATAAAAGAAATCCTTCAACAACTTAGTCAAGATCCTAGCAAGAAAATCTTTATCACAACTTCAAAAAATGAACCTATTGCTCTGGAAATGTGTAAACACCTTGGAATTACTGAATATTTTGATGGCATTTATGGATCTACCCCTACTGCCTTTCATAAGGCTGATGTCTTGCAGCGTGCCATTACTGAAAATCAGGCACCTAAAGACCAGTCCGTCATTGTTGGTGATACTAAGTTTGATTTGATTGGTGGAAAAACAGTTGGCATCAAAACAATAGCGGTGACCTGGGGATTTGGGAAAAACGAAACCCTTTTGGCAGAAAATCCTGATTTTATAGCTGATACTACCCAAGAGCTTCGGGATATTTTGAAATAGTGATTTACATCTAAAAAGAGCACGATTATATAGTCATGCTCTTTTTCTATTGAATTAGGATTACATCTGGACAATGATATCCAGACAAAGCTCTAAAGCCTTATCAAAAGCCTCTGAACCCCAATCTCGTTGATCGTAATTGTCTATATCTGCAAGGGAATCTGCTGTAAAGAGAAGTAAGCCCCAAATAGCTCCTCGAAGTTGAGCAACTGCTGCAAGTGCAACACATTCCATCTCTACAACGCCACAGCCCTCTTCAATACGATAGGAAATCTTGTCTGGTGTCTCCCTATAAAAGCCATCTGTCGACCAGGTCATGAGTTCTTTAATGGAAGTTCTATTTACGCATTCTTATCTGACCCGAACCAAGAAATTTTCAACTCCGAATTGGGATTTATATTAAAAAAATTCTAGTAGAAATCATCTACTAGAATTTTGTCGTTAGTCAAACACAATAATAGACTTAATAGACTTACGTTCATCCATATCTTTATAAGCTTGATTAATATCTTCCAAGCTGTAGCTATTAGTAAATACACGACCCGGATTGATATCACCGTCAAGAACTGCTTTTAACAAAACTTGTTTATCATAAGTAGTAACTGAGGCTGCTCCACCTGCCACTGAGATATTTTGGGCAAAGGTTGAACCAAGAGCACGGTTATTGTAATGAGGAACGCCGACAAAACCTAAACGCCCGCCATTATGGAGAACACCGAGAGCTTGGTCGACGGCTGCTTCAGTCCCCACACATTCAAGAGCAGCATCTGCTCCACCACCGAGAATTTCTCGCACCTTGACAATTCCTTCTTCACCACGTTCAGCTACGACTGCTGTCGCGCCTGACTCTAAGGCCATTTGTTGACGGTCTTCGTGACGGCTCATAAGGACAATTTGTGAGGCACCACGCATTTTGGCTGCGATAACCGCACATTGACCTACAGCACCGTCACCAATAACGACTACCTTGTCACCCTTTTGCACATTAGCTACACGCGCTGCATGGTAACCGGTCGGCATAACATCAGCAAGAGTCAAAAGTGACTTAAGCATGCCTTCGCTGTAATCTGAAGGTTGACCTGGAATTTTCACAAGTGCCCAATTGGCAAAATGGAAACGGATATACTCAGCCTGTACGCCACCAGACCAATTGTTGCCGATATGGCGGTCACAAGTCCCATCATAACCGGCACGACAGGCATCACACTCTCCACAACCATGAGTGAAAGGCGCGATGACAAAGTCACATGGTTTTACAGTAGTGACAGCCTCACCAACTTCTTCGACGATTCCGATAGCCTCATGACCACTATTACTATGCCCTTCTTCGATTTCGGGATTACGGTAACTCCAAAGGTCGGAACCACAAACGCAGGTACGGACAATGCGGATAATAGCATCATCTTGAGCCTCAATTTGTGGACGGTCAATTTCTGCCAGACCAACCTGACCAGCTTTTGTATAAATTGCTGATTTCATATGTTTACCTCTTTTTCTTTAGTTACTGTTAGTATACACTTTTAATTAAGCTCTGGCTCAAATCAAGCCCTCCAAATTACTTTCAAACAATAGCAACTAATCATATTTTTTCCCATACTTTTTTTCTAGCATTTTCTTGACCAGATAAGGCATTTTGACATTTTCGCGACCTTTTTTAGCAATCAATTTCTTGACGAAATCAGGCATTTGAATATCCTTTTCCTCATCTAAAATCTGACCTGTGCTAGAAGGAGCTTCCAGCTCATCAAAGGTCTCCAGCTGAGGTTGATAGTAACTATAATCACCGTCTATATGAGACTGAATTGTCGAAAGAAGTGCCTTGATTAAACGAGGATCGCTATTTGGCATAGGAGGTCTGTGATAGGCTACACCTAGCTCTTGGCAAAGCTCCTTACATTCCACATCATTGTCAAAAAGAACCTCAATATGCTCACTAATAAAGGCAATCGGAACAAAAATATAGTGGTCAGGATGCTCCTTCTCATTACGAAGGTATTCTAAGACATCCGGCTTAATCCAAGGAATACCAATATCACTCTCACTCTGCCAAGTATTGGTGTACTGCTCCTCTTCAAGCCCTAAAATCTCCGCAATCAAGCGACTATTGTCATAAATCTGGTCGATATAGGGGTCACCAAAATCCAGTGCCAAAACTGGGACACTGTGGGCTGAAAAAATCACCTTATAACTGTCGTCTCCAATCTGATCTAAAATCTTTCGGATCTCATCAGCCCAATAGTGGAGTAGGTCAGGTTCTCGGTACCAGTCCTTGATAATTTGGAACTTTATCTGACCACTTTCTAAAAATTTTTCATAACCCATGACAGAATAGTAGGAATAATGGGGCTCTAGAATCAAACACAAACACTCTTCAATTCCGTCATTCTCCATCTCTTTAATCGTATCAGTGATGAAAGGACGGGAAAATTTGTTGGCAAAGTAAACCGACGCTTGATTTCCAAGAGCAGTAGCAACCAAGTCCACTTCTTCCTTTGTTATCCTTTGGAGCGGCGTTCCACCGATTCGGACATAATTGTCATATAAA
>OGJG01001307.1_pt1 | contig 11084 bp, 10 predicted proteins | sample 1572011 | NCBI WGS metagenome assembly OGJG01 (sample SAMEA2582115, study PRJEB24529) | metagenome | biome: Human gut stool | place: China | collected 2011
ACATAGATATAGTATTTTCCGTCCACATATTCGATATCCGGTGCCCAGATTCCGTGGGAATCCCGGATGTCACTGATGTCCAGCCATTCCGGGTTCGTGATGGCATGGCCGATGATATGCCAGTGCACCATATCCAGGGAATGGGAAATGGGAATTGCCGGAAAATACTGGAAGCTGGAATTCACCATATAATAATCGTCACCGACACGGATCACCGAAGGATCCGGGAAAAAACCGCGTTGTACAGGGTTATGATAAGTTCTAGGTTCACTCATAGGGAGTCTCCTTTTTACATGTATTAGTCTTTCTATTTGCGCAAAGCTGCGTGTACCACGCTCATACTATAAGTGTATTCTTTACCAACTCTCCTGTCGTGCCAGTTTCCCTTTTATTTTATGACAAATATTGCGTTTTCTCCGGACATTTCAAAATTTGGCATAATTATTCCATAATGGAATACTGCATCCACTCGTATAACAGCTTCGTGCCCTCCATGATCTCGGGCGGAAGCAGCGCGCGGGCCACCAGCTTTAATTCATCGGATTCAATGTCTGTTCTGCGAAGATGGGCATAATCGCCGTCAATGCTTTCTACGATGTATTCAAAACGATTCATAGGGGTATACCTCTTTCTTTGATGTGTTTGAGATAAGTTTAAGAGGTTTTTGGGGGAGAGTCAAGAGGATCTGACGCAGCAGCGTCTTATCGCATAAATTGCTTCGCAATTCATGCGATATCCGCTGGACTTCGCCATATCCGCACTAAAAAAGAAGCGCACTATTGCAAGCTAGCTTGCATAGTGTGCTCTCTTTTTAGCACGGCTGCGTCGAAGCGGTCCTGACGCTTACATCATTCCGCCCATGCCTGCGCCGCCGGCGGGCATTGCAGGGGTGTCTTCTTTGATATTAGCTACAACGCTTTCGGTAGTAAGTAGTGTGCTTGCTACGCTGGTAGCGTTCTGCAGAGCGCTTCTGGTAACCTTAGCGGGATCCAGGATGCCTGCGCTTACCATATCTACATATTCCTCTTTCAGAGCATCGAAACCGACACCGACTTCAGACTCACGTACCTTGTTTATGATAACGCTGCCTTCCAGTCCTGCGTTTGCTGCGATGTGATACAGAGGTGCTTCCAGTGCTTTCAGGACAATGCCTGCACCGGTCTTCTCATCACCTTCCAGACTTGCTGCCAGTTTGGCAACTTCCTTGGATGCATGAATGTATGCGGAACCGCCACCACAGATGATACCTTCCTCTACGGCTGCTCTGGTAGCTGCCAGAGCATCTTCCAGACGAAGCTTAGCTTCCTTCATCTCGGTCTCGGTAGCAGCACCTACACGGATAACTGCAACACCACCGGACAGCTTAGCCAGTCTCTCCTGTAATTTCTCTCTGTCGAAATCAGAAGTGGTCTCTTCGATCTGCTTCTTGATCTGTGCGATTCTGGACTGTAATGCTTCCTTATCGCCTTCACCGTCTACGATCACGGTGTTCTCTTTCTGTACCTTAACGGATTTTGCACGACCCAGCATATCCATTGTGGTATCTTTCAGTTCATAACCAAGCTCGGAGCTGATCACGGTACCACCGGTCAGGATTGCGATATCCTCCAGCATAGCTTTTCTTCTGTCACCATAGCCGGGAGCCTTAACAGCTACTACGTTGAAAGTACCACGCAGCTTGTTAACGATCAGGGTGGTCAGTGCCTCGCCCTCTACATCCTCAGCGATGATCAGCAGCTTAGCGCCGGACTGAACGATCTGCTCTAACAGAGGCAGGATCTCCTGAATATTGGAGATCTTCTTGTCAGTGATCAGGATATAAGGGTTATCCAGAACAGCTTCCATCTTATCCATATCGGTTGCCATGTAAGCGGAAATATAACCTCTGTCGAACTGCATACCTTCTACCAGATCCAGTTCGGTCTGCATGGTCTTGGACTCTTCAATGGTGATAACACCGTTGTTGCTTACCTTCTCCATAGCATCTGCAACCAGCTGTCCTACAGCCTCATCCCCTGCGGAGATTGCAGCTACTCTTGCGATGTGCTCCTTGCCGTTTACTTTCTGGCTCATCTTACCGATGGCTTCTACTGCACATGCGGTTGCTTTCTTCATACCTTTTCTCAGGATGATGGGGTTAGCACCTGCTGCCAGGTTCTTCATCCCTGCATTTACCATAGCCTGTGCCAGAACGGTTGCGGTGGTAGTACCATCACCGGCTACATCGTTGGTCTTGGTAGCTACTTCCTTTACCAGCTGTGCACCCATGTTCTCGAATGCATCTTCCAGCTCGATCTCCTTTGCAATGGTAACACCATCGTTGGTGATCAGGGGTGCGCCGAAGGACTTATCCAGTACTACGTTTCTTCCTTTGGGTCCTAAGGTTACTCTTACGGTATCTGCCAGCTGGTTTACACCAGCCTCTAATGCTGCACGGGCTTCTGCGCCGTATTTAATCTCTTTTGCCATAATAATCAGCCTCCAATTTATTTGTTCTTAGTCTTAATTTCTTTTTAGGTTTGCAATTACTGAATGATTGCAAGGATGTCGCTCTGCTTTACGATGATGTACTCTTCATCATCCAGCTTTACTTCGGTTCCTGAGTATTTGGAATAGATGACCTGATCGCCAACCTTAACTTCCATCTTTACTTCCTTACCGTCTACGACACCGCCGGGGCCGACAGCAACAACTTCTGCCTGCTGGGGCTTTTCCTTATTCTGACCGGGGAGCACGATACCGGACTTGGTAGTCTCCTCTGCAACTAACTGTTTTAATACTACTCTGTCACCTAAAGGTTTCAAACTCATGACAACTGCCTCCTTATAACTATTTAAATATCATATTACTCTTTTTCATTTGTTAGCACTCATTTTTATCGAGTGCTAATTTCTATAGTTTATATTAGTTTTATATGCCGAGTTTTTCAAACGCATTCACCGTTATTTAAATAACTATTTCTTTTATTTTCTCGTTTTATCTCCGTTTTTCTAATGTTTTTATATTACATGTGTAAAAATGCGATTTAATATTTCGTTTATAATTCTGAAAATCCATATCCGGTTCATCCCTTGCAAACTCCTGTGCAGACATAAAGCTATACCGGTTACATCGTATAAGCAAAAAGCAGCCGGGGATCTTATCATTATCCCAAGCTGCTTCTGTTCCGCTCTGTATTTACTTTCCCGTCCTATGCGTTCTTGGATTCCTCATGCCATTTCTGCCACTTCTTCTTATAAATAAAGTAGCAGGGGATTCCTACGAATACCATTCCGCCTAAGATATTGCCGATGGTAACGGGAATAAAGTTGTTCAGGCTGTGCAGTACTGTCAGTCCCTGGATCTGCTCTGCGGTCAGGCCGTATGCTTCCTGTGCCTTTGCAACATACGCGGGATTCTGTGCAGCCATCATGCCTACGGGAATGTAGAACATATTTGCAACACAGTGCTCGAAACCGCCGACTACGAAGGCCATGATCGGGAAGAAGATCGCCCAGATCTTACCGACGATATCCGTAGCTGCCGCTGCCATCAGGATCGCAATACATACCAGAATGTTACACAGGATACCGGAGGTAATTCCTTTCAGCGGAGAAATGCCTACCTTGCCGACTGCCACTTTGATGGCATAAGCCCCCAGCAATCCGCCGGTGTAGTCCAGATTTCCGGAAAAGTAGATCAGGGTATCAATGATCAGCGCGCCGATCAGGTTGCTGAAATATACCACGATCAGATTGCGGATACATTCGAACCAGGTCACCTTTTTGCCTACCACGTCCATGACGATCAGGCAGTTGCCGGTGAAAAGTTCTCCACCTACAAATACAATGATCATCAGTCCCACAGGGAAGATGATACCGGCTACGAATCGGGCCAGACCTACGTTGTCAATAGCATGCGCCGCAGTACTGCTGGTAGCTCCGCCCAGTGCAATGAAAGCACCTGCCATAATGCCTAACAGGATCATCTTGCCCAGAGGAAGATGTGCCTTGCCCTCTCCGGCCTTCATGTTATTATCAATGACTTCTGCCGGGGTATTAAAATGCTGTTCCATATTTTCCCTCATTTCCGTACAGCCCTTATCTGCCGTACTTTCTCATACTCATTTACTACCTATATTACACGAAATCTGCGGCGGGAATCAAGCTTTTCCCCCTATGTATCTGATTATATACATTTCCTCTCACCGTTTTTGTCATAACACAATCTTTTTTTGTAAAATTTATGCAAAAAAATAGTAGACAAAAGCCGAAATGTGTAATATACTTAGGATGTTCGGCGAGAGCCGAACCGCTTATATAAGTAGATTTCCGGAAGAATTCCCCTTTTACACAATTAAAGTGGCTGCAGGTTTCCCGCCTGCGGCTGCTTTAATTGTGTTATAAGATATTCTTTGTGGTTTTCCCCGGAATTGCAAAAGTTTTTGCAAAAATTTAAAATTTTCACTTGCTAAATGATAAACATCTATGCTATAATAGCTTTCGTCAGTGATTCAGCTGATACAATTTCATAGGGGAATAGTACAGCGGTAGTGCGGCGGTCTCCAAAACCGTTAACGGGGGTTCGATCCCCTCTTCCCCTGCTTTCAAAAGTCGATGTTATCGGCTTTTTTTATTTTCTGTTTTGGTAACACTTTTTACCTCACCATGGCGCGATCTGAAGAATCACGCCATGATGGGGTGTTATTTTAATGTGAATTAACAGGAATGTTTTTCATCATGATATCGAACATACGTTCGATTTATGTTATACTGTATTTGTGTAATCGAACAGAAAGCGGATGCGATTTTCCGATTGTTAGATGCCCTCTAGTCTTACAAAGGAGGGTGATGCCCATGAATACGATGGAAGTACTTACTCTGTTGTTAGTTGTCTTTGCAGCTTTATCATACATTGACAGACATGGTGACGATAATAACAAAAAGAAATAGCATCCCCTCGCCAAAGTAGATGCTATTTCTTTTCTAGTATTTTACTGAGGGCAAATCGGAATTTTCACCTCCGACTTACTTTCTAAATAGATTATACACCAAGAGGGATTGAGAAATCAATCCCTCTTACTTTTTTATTTCTCAAATCTCCTCTTTCTCCGCATCCGGCGCAATCACCGCCCCAATAGCGGTAGCATAATCGGAGTACTCCGGAATAGTGACCTTCACATCCCACAGGCTCTTGAAGTCTTCGATGATCTGGCGGCACTCGAAGAATTTGGTCAGACCGCCGATGAGGATATAATCCTTGATGCCGGTGTTCCGGGAGGCCAGGATTCCGGCCTGGCAGATGTTCTCGATGACCATATGGACGATACCAGCCGCGATGTCTTCGGGCTTGGACTGGGCATCCGCTTTGCCGAAGTTGGACGCAGTCACGTCCAGGTTCAGGCCGGGGAGCTTTTCCTTGGCCAGATCGCCGATCCGCAAGTCGATCTTTGCCACATCACCTTTCCGGGACAGAGGGACGATCTCATGGATGTCCCCGGTATTCAGTATGATCGAGGACAGTCCGCAGATGGTTCCGCCACCGAGGCCGACACCACCTAAATGCTTCATCTCATTCTCCGTCACCTTGACGAAAAAGCTTCCGGTTCCCATACTGATAACGATAACTTCCTTTTTATCCGTCAGATAATAGCCTCCGGTTCCTGTGGCAACGAATTCATCTACCTTATAGGTCGGACGATCGTATACCGCTTTCTCCACATATTTGCTTCCAACGCCGGTGATATAGACACCTTCCACATCTAAAAGCTGCAGATTATTCTCATACAGATATCTTCCGAAAGCACCGTAGAGGGATGCCACCTGGCTGTCTGCCTTGACTGCCATGGGCGGAAGCATATGTTCACCTTCAAAAGCTACGATCTTGGTGGTACTGCTGCCGATATCAATTCCTATTCTTACGGCCATATCTTTGTCCTCCTCATAATGAAATGCTAAAAAGCTTCTTTAGAACAATCGGTCCATGGCATCCTGCACGGAGCTGACGCCGATGACACGGATTTTGCTTCCTTTTTTGCACTCTTCCAGTGACACGTAGGGCACCACGCATTCCTCGAAGCCCAGTTTCTCCGCCTCCGCCACACGCTGTTTTGCCATGCTGACCGCGCGGACTTCGCCGCTTAATCCCACTTCTCCGAAAGCTACCATTTTCGGATTCAATGCCTTATTCCGGAAGCTGGACAGAATCGCCAGCACGATTCCCAGATCAATGGCCGGCTCCTGGATCTTGATACCTCCCGTAATATTCACGTAGGCATCGCAGGAGGACAGCTGCACTCCCGATCTCTTCTCCAATACCGCCATCAGCAGGTTCACACGGTTGAAATCCGTACCGGTGGTCTGTCTTCTGGGGATGCCGAAATTACTGTGGCACACCAGTGCCTGCAATTCGATCAGAAGCGGTCTGGTGCCCTCCATGGTACACGCCACCACAGAGCCGCTGGCATTCTCCGGCCGTCCGTTCAGCATATATTCCGAAGGATTCTTGACCTCTGCCAGTCCCGTTTCCCGCATCTCGAAAACACCGATCTCGTTCGTAGATCCAAACCGGTTCTTCACCCCCCGCAGAATACGGTAGGACGCATGTCTGTCCCCTTCAAAATAAAGAACGGTATCCACCATATGTTCCAGCACTCTGGGACCTGCCACCGTACCTTCCTTGGTTACATGGCCTACAATGAAGATTGAGATTCCCAGTCCCTTTGCCAGCTGCAGCAAAATACCGGTGGATTCCCGCACCTGAGACACGCTTCCCGGCGCCGCCGACACGTTCTCGTTGTACATGGTCTGTATGGAGTCGATGATCACGACCTCCGGCTTGCTCTTGCGGATCACTTCACTGATGATATCCAGATTCGTCTCACACAGTAGCAGCATATGCTCCGAAAAAGCCCCCAGACGGTCCGCCCGCATCTTGATCTGTACCTTGGATTCCTCACCGGAAATATACAATACTTTATGTCCCGCCGTGGATAAGTTATGGCAGACCTGCAATAACAGTGTGGATTTACCGATACCGGGGTCTCCGCCTACCAGCGTCAGAGATCCCTGCACAATGCCGCCTCCCAGCACCCGGTCCAGTTCCTTAATTCCGGTGAGAGTCTTATTTTCCTCCCGGATAGCGATCTCCGACAGCACACAGGGCTCCGAAGCCTCTCTCCTGTCTCTCTTTGCACCGTTTCCGGTATTTTTCAATTCCGTTTTATCTATCGTCTCTTCCACGAAAGTATTCCACTCTCTGCAGCCGGGACATTGTCCCAGCCATTTCGTGGATTCATAGCCACAGTTCTGACAGAAAAATACAGTGGCCGTCTTTCCTTTTGCCATGCTCTCTCCTCGATCATTGTAATACCTATTCAGCCCCCGCAAAACCGCCTCCGGAAACTCTGAATATTTAAAAAAAGCCCAGTCACGAAGTACTACAATATCCTCCGTGCCTGGACTCCTTTGCAGTGCGTCCTTACGCCTCTACGATCTTAACAGGTACTTCACCTGCTGCTTCCAGTTCTACGCTCAGGCTCAGTTTGCCGCCAAGTCCGGTTTTCATGGTTCCTACGTTCTTACCGTCGATAAATACTTCGTACTCGGTATCGTCCTTCAGTCCTACAGTGATCTGGGAATCCTCGTCACCTTCTACGATGAACTCCACACTGTTGTCAGCTTCCTTGAACTCCAGTACACTGGTTCCGGGAACAGATTCATATAAAAACATGCCGTTCTTTTCCAGCTTTGTCATCTCATTGTAGGTCTTAACCTTCAGCAGATCTCCTGCATGCTCATAATCTTCCACTTTTGCCTTCTTGGCCAGCTTGTGATTACCAAAACTGATAGATCCGTCTGCTTCACTGCGAAGTATTTCTTCCACTACTGCCATCTGTCTGTCCTCCTGAAAGTAACTGCATCCGCAATACATCTTTCTCTTTCGTTCTTTGCGAATGGGGTTTGAATAGTTACAGTATAATATATCTCACCCTGTTTTTCTACAAAAAGTTTTATTTATTTTGTAACTATTCAGAGTCATGTAAATTGTGTCATAGGTACGTCGAATGCTTGCATTCGTAAGAACCTTTGACGTAATTTATAGGACGAAGTAACCTCAATGAGCAAAAGGAACGCTCTGCAAGAGCGATTTTGCAAATTGAGTGACTGAATAGTTACAAATACTTAATTTTTCACGGTAAATACAACTTTTCCATCCTTGAATCCGGCGGATACCTTATCTCCCGGTACCACCTTTTTCTGCAGGATCTCCTCTGCCAAAGCATCCTCTACCACGGACTGGATCGCACGCTTCAAGGGTCTTGCTCCCATCTTGTTATCCGCATATTTGGATACCAGATGCTCCTTCAGCGCTGCTGTGATGGTCAGATGGATCCCCAGCTGATCCTCACATCTCTTGTACAGATTGGATGCCAGAAGATTCACGATCTCCTTCATGTTCTCATTGTTCAGCTGGTGGAACACGATAATATCATCAATACGATTGATAAATTCCGGCTTGAAGCTGCGCTTTACTTCTTCCATGACATTGGATTTCATCTTCTCGTAATCCTTTGTCTCGCTCTTCTCTGTGGCAAAGCCCAGATTCTTGGGATCCACGATACGCTGTGCACCCGCATTGGAAGTCATGATCAACACAGTGTTCTTGAAGCTGACCTTGCGTCCCTTGGAGTCCGTGATATGACCGTCATCCAGTACCTGCAAAAGTACATTAAATACATCCGGATGCGCTTTCTCGATCTCGTCAAACAGAACAACAGAGTAGGGATTACGGCGAACCTTCTCGCTCAGCTGTCCGCCTTCTTCAAAGCCTACATATCCGGGCGGTGATCCGATCATCTTGGAGACCGAATGGCCTTCCATGTATTCGGACATATCAACACGGATCATGGCATCTTCAGAGCCGAACATGGCTTCTGCCAATGCCTTGGACAGTTCCGTCTTACCAACACCGGTAGGACCTAAGAACAGGAAGGAGCCGATGGGACGGTTGGGATCCTTCAGACCCACACGGCCTCTGCGCATGGCCCTGGCCACTGCGGTCACTGCTTCCTCCTGGCCGATGACACGCTTATGCAGCGTCTTCTCCAGTTTTAACAGTCGTTCGCTCTCTTTTTCCGCCAGCTTCTGTACGGGGATCTTGGTCCACTGGGCAACGACCTCGGCGATTTCATTCTCACCGATACTGATAACATTGCCCGCTTCCTGTTTCTCCCGCTTTTTCATCAGGCGGTCATATTTTTTCACCAGCGCATCCTGCTGCTTCTTGATCTCTGCCATCTGGTCAAATGCTTCCATGCGGATAGCTCTCTCCATCTCCTGATCCATCTCGTGGATACGATCAGCGATCTCCTTCGCTTTATCCGGGGCATCCAATGCACTCAGTCTTGCGCTTGCCGAAGCTTCATCGATCAGATCGATGGCCTTATCCGGCAGATTTCTGTCATTGATATAACGGCTGGACAATCTGACAGCAGCCTCAATGGCCTCCGGGGTGATCTGCACATGGTGATGATCCTCATATTTTCCTTTGATGCCCTCCAGAATACGGACCGCCTCTTCCTCTGTAGGTTCTTCCACAGTCACCGGCTGGAATCTGCGCTCCAGAGCCGCATCCTTCTCAATATACTTGCGGTATTCCGCAATGGTGGTGGCACCAATCAGCTGGATCTCTCCACGGGCCAGGGAAGGCTTCATGATATTGGAAGCGTCAATGGCGCCTTCCGCACCTCCGGCACCAATGATCGTATGAAGTTCATCCAGGAATAAAATAATATTCCCGTCCTCCGTCACTTCCTTCAATACCTTCTTGATGCGTTCCTCGAACTCGCCACGGTACTTACTTCCTGCCACCATTCCCGACAAATCCAGTGTCAGTACTCTCTTATTCTGCACGGTAAAAGGTACGTCTCCTGCCACAATGCGGGCTGCCAGACCTTCTACCACGGCGGTCTTACCTACACCGGGTTCTCCGACGAGACAGGGATTGTTCTTCGTGCGGCGACTTAAGATCTGCACTACTCTGCGGATCTCTTCTTCTCTGCCTACCACAGGATCCAATTTTCCTTCTCTGGCCAGAGCCGTCAGGTCTCTGCTGTATTGTTCCAGTGTAGACTGCTTCGCCTTGCGGTCTCCCTTTTTCCCCAGATCTTCCTTGTACAGATTGCCGTCCTGTCCGATGGCGATCAGGGTATCTACATAGATCTTCTGCACATTGGCTCCCAACGTGTTCAGCAGACGCACGGCAACATTCTCGCCCTCTTTGATCAGTGCAAGAAGCAGATGCTCCGTGCCGGTCTGCTTCTGTCCGAAACGGGCAGCCTGGCGGTGTGCCTCTTCCAGAATCCGGGCAGCTCTGGGAGAATATCCCTCTTTGTCCTTCACGGCCACACCGTTTTCAAAGGCGATCAGATCCCGGATCATTTCCATGACCTGATCCACTTCTACTCCGTTATCCGCCAACACTTTTGCGGCTACACCGGTATCTTCCTTCAGGAGCCCCACCAGAATGTGTTCGGTCCCGATATAGCCCTGTTTCAGGCCTCTGGCACATCTGCCGGCCTGGGCAAGCGCATTCTGCGCTTTATCCGTAAACTGTGACTGCATCAATTCAGTCCTCCATATTCTTCATAAATTTCATCAATCAATTCATGTACTTCCTGCCTGGAAATATTTTTGCAGCTGCTCTTAGCAAGTATTACCTGCAGTTCCTTCCGCAATTCATCCACCGCACGCATACGGTCCACATCCAGAGCGATCACGGCTCCCTTTCGCCTGTCGACCTTGACATAGCCCTCCTGCTTCAGAACCGTATAGGCCTTATTTACAGTATGCATATTGATCCCGATGGTATCCGCCAGCTGCCGTACACTCGGCAGGGAATCTCCCTCATGAAACTGTGACGTGGCAATTCCCATGATGATCTGATTGCGCAGTTGCATATAGAGCGCTTCATCACTATTGAAATCTATCTCTATTATCATCAAAATCACTCCCTTCCCACTGTCACCGATTGTTATACGTCTATTATAACAGTGAGGGCGGTGCTGTCAACTGCAGACCGGGAAAGTTTATCAAAATTTTAAA
>OGJG01001320.1_pt1 | contig 10948 bp, 9 predicted proteins | sample 1572011 | NCBI WGS metagenome assembly OGJG01 (sample SAMEA2582115, study PRJEB24529) | metagenome | biome: Human gut stool | place: China | collected 2011
TGTGGTAATCATTACCCACTGCCACTTTCGCCGCACCAGTTAAGGTTGCACAATCGACAATAAATTGTGGATTTTGGCTATCGGCCTCAATTAAACCGTCTGCTAATACTAAACGCCCTTCCGCATCAGTATTTAAAATCTCAGCGGCTACACCATTTTTATAAGTGATGATATCACCCAATTTGAATGCATTACCGCTCACCAAGTTTTCTGCACAGCATAGATAGAGTTTTACACGTTGATTTAAACCATGTGCAATCGCAAATCCTAATGCCCCAGTTAATAACGCTGCGCCGCCCATATCGGTACGCATGGTACTCATACCATCACTTGGTTTGATGCTATAACCACCACTGTCAAAAGTAATCCCTTTACCCACTAGACAGGCTAATACAGGTGCATTTGGATCAGTAGTTGGGTTAAAATCTAATTGCAACATAGCGGGTGGATTAATAGAACCACGCCCCACAGTAAAGATCCCGTGGTAACCTTGCTCTTTTAACGCTTCGCCAGAAATGATTTGAAAACTGACCGCACTTTTATCGGCATAACTTTCAGCTTGTTTAGAAATAAACTCTGCCGCGCGCTCCGCTAATTTAACTGGCGTAAGGGTTTGTGCCGGCTCATTAATAATGCCACGCACAAAATCACCGCACTCGATACGAGCTAATAATTCATCTTGTGGCTCATCATCTAAATGAGGAAACTCAATCGAATAATCTTGCTTCGCCGTGTAAAAACCTTGATAAAATGCCCAGCAATTTTCTAATTCCCATGCATCACCCACAAGCTCAACGTCTTTAATGCCTTGTCCACGTAACTTACGTGCGGCTTTTTGCACTAAAACAAGGTTCGACTTTTCATCATCTTTAAGGTGAATAACGGCTTGATCTTGATTAAAACTTAAAATGGCATTTTTGCCCCAACTCTCCGAAGCGGGAGCCGTTGATAATGTAATTTGCATGAGGTTCTTCTCCTTTATTTATCTATTATTCTCTAGGTACCATTTTACCGTCTGACGAAGTCCTTGTTCAAAGGTTATTTGCGGTTGCCAACCTAATTCTGTATGAATTTTAGAACAATCCAATGAATATCGCACATCGTGACCAGGTCGGTCTTTTACAAAAGTCATTAAATCTTCGTAATACTTAATGTGATTAGGCTTATTTGGCACCAGTTCTTCAAGTAACTCACAAATCATTTTAACTACTTCAAGATTCGTTTTTTCACAATTCCCACCAATATTATAGCGTTCTCCGACTCGACCTTTGGTTAAAACTAAATATAAGGCTTGAACATGATCTTCCACAAATAACCAATCACGAATCTGCTGCCCATCACCATAAATTGGCAAAGGCTTTCCCATCACAGCATTTGAAATCATTAAAGGAATGAGCTTTTCAGCATGCTGATAAGCCCCATAGTTATTGGAACTGTTTGTGATAATCACCGGCAAACCATAAGTGCGATGCCAAGCCTGTACCAAATGGTCACTCGCTGCTTTTGAGGCTGAATAAGGGCTACTCGGATGATAAGGGGAATGTTCAGTAAAGGCCAGTTCAGAAAAGGATAAATCCCCATACACTTCATCAGTAGAAATATGGTGGAATCGGAAGCTCGTTTTTTTAGCTTCGTCTAAGGTATGCCAATAATTCTTAGCAACCTCTAACAACGTATAAGTCCCCACAATATTGGTTTGAATAAAATCAGCCGCTCCCGTAATAGAACGGTCAACATGACTTTCTGCCGCCAAATGCATCACCGCATCTGGCTGATATTTTTCAAAAATGTTTCCTATAGCCTTAAGATCACAGATATCAACTTTCTCAAAAGCATAACGAGGACTATTTTCTACCTCTTTCAAAGCGAATTGATTTGCCGCATATGTCAGCTTATCAATATTGATAACGGAATATTGAGTCTGATTAATAATATACCGAATAAGAGCGGAACCGATGAAACCGGAACCACCAGTGATGAGAATTCGCTTCATCAATAGGCCCCTGTTTTCTTACAAACTACTTTAGCCGTTTTAAGTAAGATCACAATATCATTCCATAAAGACCAGTTTTTAGCATACCAGGTATCGAAATAAACTCGCGTATCATAGCTCACGTTATTCCGCCCACTTACCTGCCATAAACCCGTCATTCCAGGTTTAGCCATAAGGTAATAATCAACATCCTCTTGATAATAAGACAATTCTTCTTTCACTATAGGACGAGGTCCAACTAAACTCATCTCACCTTTAAGTACATTCCAAAGCTGTGGTAGTTCATCTAAACTTCTCGCTCTTAACCATTTTCCAATTGGTGTAATGCGTGGATCATCTTTAAGTTTGAAGTCTTTTTCCCATTCTAATCTAGAATTTTCATCAGTTGCTAAAATCTTTTCTAACACTTCATCTGAATTATTCACCATTGTTCGAAACTTCAAACATTTAAATTTCTTTTTGTACTGACCAATTCTAGTATGCTTGTATATGAGATTACCACCATCTCTTGTAATTATAAAATAGAGAGGGATACAGAATGGTAACAATAAAAGCAAGAGAAAAGATGAACCTAAGATATCAAAGGTTCTTTTAACAATCTTAGATGAACGTTTCGCTAAATTATTATTTACTCTGAAAAGCACCATTTCCTGACTAAATAAAAAAGACATATCCGTGCCATAGAGTGGAATACCTCGAAAATCAGGAATCACTGAAATAGAACGGCATCCTTTACGAATTAAATAACGCAACCAAAAATCTTGCTTAACTTTATTTTCTTCATCAATCGCAAGAATAAACTGTGTAAATTCTGGTGAAACCAATTTCATTAGCAACTCTGGGTTATGGCGTATAACGGGAATACCCTCAATAAACTCTGAATTACCATCTTCTGTTGTGACAAATAATTTTATATCAAACCCTAAATAAAACTCACTATTCAGTGCATCAAAAACCTCTTTTGCATTACGTCCATTACCAATAATAATTGTTTCTTTCAGGTATATACCTGTTTTTATTAACAATCTCTTAACCACCACTCGAGTAAAAGGAAGAAAGACAAAAATACAACTCCAAGTTACTGACCAAAAATAACGAGAAACATATAAACGGGAAAAGGCAACAATAGCCAATTCAATAATGAAAAGAATCAATAAGGTACGGATAATTTCTTTTAACTCAAACCAAAACGGTTTACGGTAAGTATAGTGCCGTAATCGTATCCAAAACCATAATACACCGACGAAAGACACAGAGGCGTGAATTAATACATAGGCATTAAATTCTTTCAAAGGAAAATAAAAACGGCCGCCACGGGCGATATCTAACACTTCATAAGCAATAAATAATGAACTAAAAAGTGTTAAAAAATCAGTAGCTAACAAAATAAATTTACACCACGTAATTTTATGCATAGTGAAATCCTTATCTTAGAAATTTCCGTTTTAATAAATTAATAGCTTTTTTTAACAAATTCTCGCCTTCCAAATTCACTACCGGAATCTCACAAAACGTTAACTGATGATGAACCAACCAAACATTGAATAGGCGCTCGGCAATAAAACCAAACACTCTTTTTTGATAGTTATCATACTGAGTTATATCTATTCGCTTTTCTAATTCAAACAAAATAGGGAAAAGCCATTGACAATATTCTGATGCTGTCTCTGATGACATGACAAACATATTATAAATATGAATCTTTCGGCCTTGCATAATTGCATCAAAGCTCGTTATGTACTCAGGATGCAATTCAGAAATAATTTCCCTTGTACAATTCAGATCCTTAACATAATGGGCATGTTGGTAATGGGAGTAAATTGACTCAATAAAATAATTTCGTTTTTTCGGTAAAATCGCATCATATTTTTCTAGAAGAGATAGCAACTCGCTTTCTGATGCAATATGCCGTTTCTTCAAATATAGCTCTTTACCTGCAAAATAACGGCGATAGTGCACTAACCCAACATATTGGTTATTTTTAAATATACCATTTTGCCAAGCCCAATAAAGTCCAGTAAGCTCACAAAAACTACTGTTTTTCCCAGCAATATTTATACCTGAATTATCTTGGTGAAACTCTTCATTTTTTATAGCGCTTGTACGCTCCCCCCCTACAAATATGGGAAGATAGCATGCAGAATTTGGAAACTCATAGTCTTTATGCGTAATCACTAATACAGTAAGCTTTTGCATATTATTTTAAGTAATCCTTGTGATGAGAAAAATTACCAGTAAGCCCGTGCCACATTGCACGCCAAGCAAACAGCAAACGAGAAAAGCTTGGTTGAGTAAATGCATAAAACCAAGTTGTTTTAATAAAAAAAACTAGCGCATAAACAAACCCTTTATTCTTGGCAAAAGTAGCGATTGTATTACGACAAAAACAATACTGTTTTAAATCTGAATGTGCATTATTAAACCGTAATTTACCAAAAAACATCGGTTCAGATATTGAACTTGCTATCGGGTGATAAAATAATGCATCGATTACTGTTAAAATGTTGGCGCTGTATGCCTCTGCACGCATAGTATATTCTCTCTCATCTCCCCAAATAAAGTACTCCTTCATAGGAAATCCCATTTGTTGGACAAGCTCTCTTCCGATTAATGTACCATTAAAAGGCAATACTGTATCCTTAATTTGATTATCTATTTTTAAAGACAGAGGAATATCAGAGTAATGATCGAGTACTTGTAAACTATTTGGTAAACGTAAACTAAAACTTAGTTTCTCTTTGCCTTCACAATCAATCACTACCGGACCTATATAACAATTCTCAGTAGTGTAAGCTAAGAGTTTTTCCAAACATGTTTCAGCTGGAAATCCATCATCATCCATCAACCAAATATAATCAAAACCTTGTTCAAACGCATACTTGATCCCTTCATGGAATCCACCTGCTCCCCCCATATTTTCAGGCAAGGTGATGAAAGTAAAAGCATCATTATTTGTCCAACCATGCTCACCTAAAAAATCGGCTGTGCCATCAGTACTGGCATTATCAATCACCACAATATGAGATAAAGGATGTGTTTGGGCTTTCAACGCATTTAAACAATTTAATAATAATACTTTGCGGTTAAACGTTACAACCACCGCACAAATTGATTTTTCAGCATGCATAATCAACTCAATTTTATTTAAACAAAAGCCATATACGAAATCGTATATGGCTTTATTTCTAGACTCGCTATACTTTAGTCCATATTTACATAAAAAGGTTTAAGTGCGGTCTGTTTTTCTAATGATTCTTTTACAACATCAGCTGTTTCTAAGGCTTCTTTAATCGTCACATCCATATCTAAATAACGATAAGTACCTAAACGCCCTACAAAAGTAACTTGCGTTTCTTTGTTCGCCTTTTCAACATATTGTTGCAAGAGTGCTTTATCTTTCACTAAACGAATCGGGTAATATGGAATATCATTTTCACCACATAGACGGCTAAATTCACGATAACAAATTGTTTTCTCATGTTGTTCCCATGGTGCAAAGTGTTTATGTTCTGAAATACGAGTATATGGTACCTCTTCATCACCATAGTTAATTACCGCATTACCTTGGAAATCACCTTCATCACGGAATGCTTCAAAATCTAAGGTACGATAACCTAAGCGACCTAATTCAAATCCAAAGTATGCATCTAACGGACCTGACCAGAAAATATGATCAAATTCAGCTTTCATCGATTCAGCAAATGGTGTATTTAAACGCACTTCAATATTTTCATGATCTAAAATCGCTTCCACAATTTGCGTATACCCCTCTTTCGGCATACCTTGGAATTTATGTGCGAAGTAGTTATCGTCATAGTTAAAACGTACAGGTAAGCGTTTTAAAATGCTTGCTGGTAACTCTTTTGGCTCAACACCCCATTGTTTCTTGGTGTAACCATAGAAAAATGCTTTATACAAATCCTTACCGACAAAGCGCATCGCTTGCTCTTCAAAGGTTTGAGGATCAACAATAGACAAATCTGCTTGCGCTTCAATTAACGCTTTTGCTTCTTTCGGTGAGCACGTTTTGCCAAAGAATTGGTTAATCGTATGCAAGTTAATAGGGAGAGAATACACCGCACCTTGGCTAATCGTTTTTACACGATTAACAAATGGCATAAACTCACCAAAGTTGTTCACATAATTCCATACTCGCTCATTATCAGTATGGAAAATATGTGGACCATAAACATGCACCATTACATTTGTTTCAGCATCACGTTCAGAGTGACAGTTACCCGCCACATGGCTACGAGAATCGATAACAACAGCCTTATAACCTTTCTCTGCTAATTCACGAGCGATAACGGCATTTGAGAAACCTGCGCCGACTAATAAGAATTTTTTCATTATATTCACCTTATTTAAGATTTAATCATAAAAGTACGATATAAACGCAGAGCGTTTGCAAGCATAGCATCTTGTCTATGGGGTTTATCATAATGTAATGGAATCATTGATAAAAATAATAAAATTGTTGGAGCTATAATATCTTCATGTTGAATATTTGGTATTACTAATTGTTTCATGAAAACAGCTTGTATTTTTTCTAAACGAGCATCTAAGTTAAACGTTAATTTAACACCAATATCATTGTTTTTTTCTAAATTAAATGAATCCGCAATGATAAAATCATATAACCCAATAAAAGAATGACAAAGTTTAGCTAAATCATAACTTTGATTTCCATAAATTGTTAATTCTTGATGAATATTTAATCCTCTAGGATCTATGACCTTTATTGAATTACTACGAGAGTCATACATTATATTACTAAAACATAAATCACCATGAACTACAGACGGTATTATAGGAAGTGCTAATGCTTTATTTACACAGTCTTCCGCAATCTGCCATAAAGAAGGTAAGTCAGTACCATCATAACGAGTCGGCTTATATAAGTCTAGACCTACTTGCTTCGCATATGCCATCAAACGCTCGTATGTTTTATCTGCATAAAGTGCGGTAGAATCCTGATTGATTTTTTCAAGAAGCTCCTCATTTCCTCTAAGAAAATATTTTCTTGATTCACTCATATAAAATGAGATCAATCCTAAAACTTTCTCCCAAAAAATTACCGGATTTCTTCCATGCACAAAAATTTCATTCAATGGAAGTATTGGTAAATACTCTGTTTCATAAAACGGACTATCTTGTTCTGTTTTACCAACTTGAATAAGCTGTGGAGTAAATCTTTTTAATCCCGCGGGTAAAGCTCTAAACCAATTTGCTTCAGCTTCAATTTTTCGTGGCGGTGAGCCCGATTTCCACACAACACCGTCCTCTATTTTTAATGAATTAAATGCTCGTTGGGTTGTTATAAGTGAACGCGATTTAAAGTAGGTATTAATATGTCCAAAGTCGTACCACGATGATACATCTTCGTATTCAATACCATTTTCTTCTTCATAAATATTTACGGCTTGGGCAAAATCACCTTGAGATAAGGCTAAAGCCCTTACAAATGCCTTAGGATTGCTAAAGGAAAAAAAACCACACCACACTGCATTATACTTTTCATTAAATTGCCAGATATAATCATCTTCCGCTTTTGCTAAAGCAATGCAATTTTCATTTTGAGGAAATGAGCCTAACAGCGTGTCTCCATGAAGTAAACGTAAGGGTTCATTATTATCCCCGATAGTATTCAAAACATAAAGAAGAGCCATTCCTAACGAAATTCCATCTTGAACAAAAATAGGCTCTATATTTAGCTCATCTAGCAGCAATGATTCTTCTATACTTAATGCATAAGTACTTGGTAAAGAAACCACTATTTTAATATCTTCTGAAAACTGCTCGCGAAGTGAACTAATCTGATGAGTTAATAATTTCTTATTACCTATAGGTAAAAAAACCGGGGGGATTGCACCAAATTCATTACGAAATTCAGCATTAACATAGGCCGCAGAATTAATTAGAATCATATTCACCATCCATTTTTGTCAATTTACGGATTTCATCATAACTCATAGAACTAAATTCATCTGGACGAATTGCACGATCATCGACATAAAAACCATCATGTCCACACCACGGCTTACCAACATAAATTTCATCATAAGGTACATTATGACGCTCTAACCAATCAATAATTATAGGTAATGTATTAACATTAATTTTTCCAACATTACCTTCATAGGTTCTCATATTACGACTAGAACTAATAATTATCTCAAAGCCTTGGGCTTTATATTCTTTTAATTTTTCAATAACTGAAGCAATGGGCTTAGCATTCTTATAATCACCATCTTCAGTTAAGGTGATGGTATTATCTAGATCCATGATAAGTCGTTTCATATTAAGCATCCTCTTTTAATAATTGTTGGTATTCATCTGGAGTTCCACAGAATAAGATACGTTCATTTTCAATTAAATCATAGAAGACTATAGAACCAACTTCGATTAAATCATTATAAAGTGGCGCAATATAATACTCATTCTTTGCTGTCTTTCGATTTTCTTTTGCAGAAAGAAATAATCTCTCAAATACTGACTTTCTCTTAAAATAATAAAGGCCATCACTGCATAAATCAGAAATCCGCTCTTTTTCAGTCGTGCGGATTACCTTTTTAGAATTCTCTTCTGCTAACGCAAAAGACCAATGCTCTCCTTCACCTTTAAAAACCTCTAAATAACCATCACAGTCATTCACCCACTCAGGTTTAACAAAATCAATTATGCGAGAATCAATATTAAAAACATAAATCTCTTCATCATGATCGAGCTTATTAATTCCTTGGTATACCGTATCTGCCTGTCCGAGTGTTTCTTCGGGCAAACAAACTAATTCGTAATCCAAGATACCAAGCTCAACTATCGCTTTCTCTAAGAATTGTTTAGTGTCATAAACATCTCGATAAATAAAAACAAACTTATCAGTTTTAAAATATCGCTCAAATGAGCGAACTGACCAAGAAAAAACAGTTTCACCGTTTAAATCTAATTGATATTTTGGTTTTGTATAACCTGCTTTAAAAAAACGGGAACTTAGTCCCGCCATTGGAATAATAAACATATACACTTACACTCTTATTAAGTAATTTTAAAATAACTACTAGCCTTTTTCATAATATCTGTGCTTCTGTTCTCTACCATAAAATAAACTATTGTAGAAATCAAAATTACTATAGAAATGAATACCACTAAATTAATATATCCCTTTAACGAGAAATCAAACTTCATACCTAGTAATGACTGCATAACATATTGAACAGAATAATGCATTAAGTATATTGAATAACTAATTTTCCCCAAAAACACTAATACCCTTAAATTCAGCAATCTATTTAATAGAGTATCAAACTGCATAAATGAAATAGATATTGCCACCAAAATAAATATTAACGCTAAAAAGTCATTATAATTATGTTGATTCGAAAACATAATATAAAAAAACACAGCACAAGACATCATCTGCAAGAAAGAATAAATCACCATCTGCTTTCTTTTCTTATTGTCTAGACTTATTTTTATCGGCTCTAGCCATCTATAAATAATAACGCCTAGGCTAAAACCAGCTAAACATCTAAGCATTCCAGAGTTCATATACATTATATATTCATTATGAACACCTAATCTGCCAAACGTAACAAACAATATAGAATAAATAAAAATAGATATAAGAATAATTAATGGAATTGATAGTTTTCTTAGCCAAATAAAGAAAATTAAATTAACCCACAACTCACAAGATACAGACCAAGAGGCACCATTCCAATATTGATGATGGGGATGAAATCCTAGACCATTAATAAAAAGTACCTGTTGAATAAACGTAAAAAATATACCATCCTTATAATAATCTGCTGGAAACTGCCAAGAAAAAGATGTTAATAAATCTCCATTTTTTGGATAATGCACAAAGAATACAGTGCTAAGAAATAAAAAAAGCAAGATTATAAGTGAGAATAAATGTAACGGGTATAAGCGATATAATCTCTTTATGAAAAACTCAGTTGAACTCATTTCTTTATCAAAGTAAGATTTCTGTATTACTATACCGGAAAGTATAAAAAAGAAATCAACTGCTAGCTCTGCAGAAACGAAATTATTTGGTACGGTGTAATGAAATATGGCAACTAAAAGTGCCATAATTCCACGCCAAGAGTCTAATTCAATAATATGTTTACTTTTCATTTTGACTACTAAATAATTTATCCCAAGAAGCATTTTCTTTTGAATGCTCTCTAAACTCTAATAATTTAGAACGATAAGATTCAATATTACGTATCAAATGAATATAATTTTTAACAAATCTAATGGCCAATCGAATACTTTTACCTCTTTGTAAAGTGGCCTCTTCCATTGTTCGATTCAATGTATTGAATAATCTTACTTTTTTACGACCATAGAAAAAAATAGGCTGCCTTTCAAAACCATACTTAGATGAACCTTCAGTGCCTAATCCAAGATAAGATAAAATTATGCCTAGTAATTTTGTTGATTTCTTATGAAAACGCGGCTCAGTATAATAATAATCAACATCAGAAACAGTGACTGTATTTTTCTTAAGCTCTTTAAGTGTTTTCATAGCCCATTGATGCAAATCGGCAGGATCTTTTTTATACTCCTCATTTATCACATGCTCTAATGCTAACACATTAAATTCAGCAGCCACATAATTAAATGTAATCAAATTCTTTATAAATTTTTTCAATGAAAATAATTTAATCAAATTATAATATCTTTGGTAAGAAAGAAGGGCATTCATAATCATATTACGTGGAAGATAATAATCTTCCATAATTTCATTATATTTTAAGATAAATGGATCATGCCAAACATTAATACCATTTAAAGAAACAATTTCTTTATTATTTCTCATTGAAAATTCAATATCATCACCTCTAACAAAGATTGGTAAAGGCAACCCATTTTCTTTAATTAATTTAGTTGAAAATGCGGAAAACCACCAACCAGATAGGCCGTAGATACTTTCTGAAAATGTATTAT
>OGJG01001324.1_pt1 | contig 10920 bp, 6 predicted proteins | sample 1572011 | NCBI WGS metagenome assembly OGJG01 (sample SAMEA2582115, study PRJEB24529) | metagenome | biome: Human gut stool | place: China | collected 2011
CAGATAAAGGTGATACTCCATATAATCTACGAAATTGCGCTTATTTGGAGGATTTTTTTAAGCCCAAGATTATCTATCCTAATATGACAAAGTACATGCCATTCGTATACGATAATGAAAAATATCTAACCAACCAAAAATGCTTCATTATAACGGGCTGCAATGTTGCCTATTTAACAGCATTTTTTAACTCATCATTATTTAAATATTGCTTTAGAGATTCTTTTCCTGAACTTCAAGGAGGCACTCGTGAAATGAGTAAAATATTTTTTGATAAAATTCCTGTTTTGAAAGTAACAGGTAAAGTCAATGAAGAGTTTGTGAAACTTATAGATGATATTCAAAAAGAGTTCACAATAGAAAAAGCCATCCATATTGATGAACGGCTTTTTGACTTATACAACCTCTCTCCAGAAGAAAGAAAAGTTATTGGATTTATTGAAATTAACTAAAGTTTTCTTTAATATAAGACACTTCATCAGGAGATAAATCGTAAAGTTCGAAAATTTTACGATTTATCTTTTCTTCTTGTTTTGTTTCTATGTTGAACAAGAATGTATTATTATCCTCGTCAGATATTTTAGGAATCTTAATAGGTTCTACTGCTTGAACACTTATCAGTAAATCACCAGTACCTGTTCTTGGAGAATCTTTCAGTAAATAATGTCCCATTGGTGAATTGAGCACACAACAGAGATATTCTATTTTATGCCCTGTCGCAAAACAGGTGCTATCTAATCCTAGAGCTCCATTTTTATTATAAGCAAATCTTAGAATAGATCCTACACGTTTCCATAAAATCTTTGGCTTAAAGAAATCCTCCCAATAACTGATACTATCTTGTGTCTCGAACCACATATTTGATGTTTTTTTACGCGCCTTTTCAGGTGTTTTTCCAATGACAATTCGCTCTCCCTTTATTTCTACAAACTTTCCTGTTTGATCTAACTTTTGTTTACAGAAATCAGCTAGATAACTATCTGCCACCCAATTGTAACCTGCTTTGCGGAGTTCCTCTTCTGCAAAAGAAAGTAGGTATTTTTTTACCGCTGGATAATCTTCTATATCGTAATGACATGCAGGGAATGTTGCAATAAGGTAAAGGTTAGCCCACTCGTACCCATACCTCTTTATATCTCTGCCTCGCAAAATCGGTCGTATAAGTTCAACTGTACGAGTGTATTCGTCTTCAGTCAAACAATTAGCCAATATCTCATTACGCTTTTCTGTACAGATGATAAACGCATCATTAAATCCCGTTTTTATACCATAATTGATTTGAATATCCCAATCTTTGAGAGGGACTCCCACAGCCTCAATCTTTCGCTTTATACTTTGCTCTATTGGTGACAGTATAACCCATGAGTCAGATTCCGTAAAATCACATTCAACACCCTGTTGCTGCACGAATACGCTCAAATTTTTGACGCTATCTTTATTTTGTTTATTAGTGACAGCACATAGAGTTTTATGATTATTTGCGGCTTTAGCGAATAATAATATATTGGTGTCTACTGTCGCGCTCTCAAATATTTTTACTCCTGCAAAATCTATGAGTAGTTGAGGATCAGTATTTTTCGCGAAGAATTCACGGGTCTTTTCACCATAACCGGCACGCATCCATTTATTAGATGTAATATAACAAAGATGACCATTGGGTTTGAGTAATTGATAGCCACGTTCATAGAAAAGACAATAAATATCTCCTGTTTTAGCAAAAGTTTTATAGCCACACGGCTCATAAAGTTTGGCTAATTCTCCGCCATTATTCTGTAGTTGGATGTAAGGAGGATTACCTATTACAATATCAAATCCATCATTGACACCAAACATCCAAGCAGGGTCAAAGAATGGACTTTCTGCATTTTGATCGTATGGATTCCAGGCTGCTAGCTGTTTGGCATCTTCTGGTGCAAAATCTTCATCATCGGCAAGTAATTTTGCTAATTTTTCACGAAGAATTTGATCTTGTTCTCGTAGGATACTTTTACGGTTGGCTGTCTTTGCTGAAAAGTGCTCATGACGTATTCTTGTCAATTCTTCCTTGGTTGGTTCTATTTCCGGATTTTCAAATAGATTGCGAGATACTTGCCTTTTCTTTGATATAAGTGAATTTGCGGCAACAAACTTAGTTTCAAGGTTTGGTAATGTTGGAATACCAAAATTGGGTTTAGTTGCATCTTTCTCACAGCTACAAATAAGCGAAATAAAGAAACGTAATTTGGTTATCTGTGCAGCAATACGTTGTATATCACTTCCATAAATGCAGTTTTCTATAATCGCCAACTTTAAGTCATATACTTTTTCATTCGGAGATATACGAAGGAGAATATCAACCATGCGATTGAGTAATCCCATAGGGAAAGCTCCTGATCCACAGGCTGGGTCGATAATTTTAATGTTTTTCAACTTGTCTGCTATTAGTATGTAGTCATCCGCGTGGTTCTTATCGAGAGAAAAATTATTTTCAAACAAAGAACGAATTAATGGTGTATCACCTAAGTATGCAATAAGACTTTCGTCTACCATATAATTAACAATTTCACGAGGAGTATAGAACGACCCACTTTGGTTTCGTGCTGTTTCTTTCGTTTCTGGGTTGTATGCTCCTAAAAGATTTTCAAAAACCTTACCCAACAGTTCCGGATCAAGAGCTACTTGCTGTTCCTCTGGAGAATTTTCTTCTATTGTAAAATTATAGCGGCTTAGAATAGATATTAATCCTTTTTCTGGTTCAAAAAACAAGTTGTTGGGTACAACAGCACGGTTTCGGTATCGTCCGTCTGCAAAGCATTTATCGTTGCGACTAAATCCGTCGTGATAAAAAGCTTGTTCAACACCGTCAATTTTCTTGGTTTTGTCAAGACATTCAAAAAGACCACCGTTGAGAAAAGGTACTTCAGCAAATAAATTAATAACTTCATTTTCGCTGATGCTAAACATTTCTGCATAGCGATAAAGGGTCTTTATATCTTTTTTTACATTTGTAGCAAATTTGCGTTTATTTCCCTGTTCATCATCTATCGCACGATTGAGTGTAGCAAAGAATAAGTTTTGAAGGATTGCATTGTAATAATTTCCAACTGTTTTACTATAAGGATCAAAGTCTTTTAAGATAGTTCCTAAATAATCGATATCAAATATTTTACTTGGCACCAAATCTTTTTGTTTAATAAACCACACAAACATGATACGAGTTATCAGGCGGATTATTTTTGTTTCCAAATCTTCGCGATCGTCATCTTCTATTGCAATATTATTAGGAAAAGATACATTGGATGAAGGTTCGATAACCCACTGATACCATTCAAATAAGTCTTTGTAGAACTGTTTGGTCAGAGCTTCAACTGAAAATGCAGCAGTAATGTCACTAAGCGTTTGTTTACTATTTTTTAATACACCGAACTGTTCTACTGCTGTACGGCACCCACGCCCTTCGCCAAGGAGATAAGTATAACGTTTTGTATTGGTCGATATTTTCTCATAATTTCCTTGTTTATCAAATCCCCATGTTTCACTTACATACGAAAAACGAAGAACACTTTCGTTCTTTCTATAGCAAAACATAAAAGCACCTGCGTAACCCATATTACGCCAGTCGGAAGTAAGCATATCACGGATTCCACGTCGATTGTGCTCAATATCCACCTTTTCTGTTAATTCTACTTCATATATGGCAATAGCTTCACCATCAGCAAGAGATATTTTGCCAAGATTCAATGCTTCTTTTGCCAAACGACTATTTACGTGTACAGCTGATGGACGGTTCCAGAAACTCACTTTGTTTCTGAATATGTCATGGAGTAATTGTTGCCACGCTTCTCGATTATATTTGGATTCTATGATTTTTTTGTAGTTCATGTTAATTGTATTTTAATTAAACGATTCAGATAAAATGATCTCTGCTTCAGTTTCCTGTTCATTCAATAATGATTCTTGTGCAGTGTAATATGGTGCATATTTTTTAGCCATATCTATGATTTCAGCAAGAGCTTCATCATGAGTCATACGTGCTTTTCCACCCACACGTCGTAAATCTTTTTGAATTCGCTGCAAACGTTTAGCTATATAAGTGATAACACCACGCTCTGCTAAAGTCTTAAGTTGTGCTACTTTTATAAATAAGTCATTATCATCAATTTCTCGTATAAAATTATTCAGTAAGTTGACAGCCATATTAACCTGTGCACCCATTGTTGTCTGTTCGTCATGGATGGTTTCTTGCGAACGCATCTCGTCGTCTTGTATTTGGCGGAATTTTTTTAAAGCCATGTTTACGTGTTTGTGGTGCTGTTCAATACGTTCTACGGGGGGCTCTTCTTTTTGAGCCTTGAAGTATTTGAGTGCATCAAGTACAGATAATTCTTCAGGGCTTTTAGATACTAAGAAAAATACTTTGCGGAAATTAGTTTTAAGGAACACAAGTGTATCATTTGAAAGTGTAACTCCGTCAATATTATTTGCTTTGCGTCCTGTACGACTACGTAATGAAAGTTTTGCTATACGGTTATATTCTCTACGGTTAGTTTGATAAAGTGCACGGAGTTCTTCATAATAAGGAAGTTCTTGATTACATTCCTCTTTTTGTCTTTTCATGCCTTCATCAAATAGTTTACTAAGGTCACGGTCAATGATTTCTTCTCGTGAGTAAATTTGATTATCTTCACCAAATGTGGAATGAAATGTTTGAATCTTGCTCAATGCTATCTGTTTGAGATTAATTTCACGATTCCCTTCACGAGAGGGGTAGAATACATAATTATAGATATGTTTAGATGCTGAACCAATACGGTTTACACGACCGATGCGTTGCATTAAACGTGTGCTATTCCAAGGGGTGTCATAATTCACAATAACATTAGCACGATGTAAATTTACTCCCTCAGCTAATACATCTGTGGTGAGAATGATATTATAATCATTCATTTTTGTCTTGTAGTTTGCATCAAAATTTTCACGAATTGTCTTGAATTGTTTACTTCGATTATCAGCAGAAATAACTAATACATCCTTGCGATTGATACGGCGAGCTAAGTACTCAACTGTATCAACAGATTCTGAAAATACAACTAGTTTTTTTTCTGGATTACGTTCTGTTTTAAAAAACTCGTGTTTAAGCAACTCTTCAAATTTTACGAATTTAGAATCATCCTCATCTGTTATATCTGTCCATTCGGTACATAATTTTTCAAGTATATCTTGATCATTGTGTAACATTTCAATAAATTCAGGTTTGAAGTCAGCAGCTGCAAATACCGCATTCTTTGGATTATCTTCCGCTTTGGCATTTAGTTTTTCTTCTATTTCTTCATCGCTTAATCCTGATTCTAATAGCATATTAATATCAAGGTCGGGAGCGATGAATACTTTATCGCGTTCAAACATGTCTATCATATTTTGATTCGCTTGACAAAAATTATATAAAGATACTTGAAATGCATAAAAGCTACTTTCAAGACGTTTGACCAATCCATTTTTACGGATACCAGCCAAACTGCGGCTTATCAACTCTGCATTATCATACAAACCTTGAGCTGATTTTGGCTTCAAATAAGCAATAGCTTGATAACGTGCGTAAGTCAAACTCTTTTCAAGTATGAACATGGCATGCTCAAACAGATCTGCAAGATGTTCATTTAGTTCATAACAGCTCTCAATGGGACGTTCCACTTTAGGGAAACCATTGACGTCCTTATTATAACGAGGTATACTTTCAATATCTGTTCTAGTACGTCTGACAGTCAATGGTTTGATTATTCTGTCACGTACACGTTCTGCTAACTTTTTGAAATGGCTGACATTAAAATCAGGTTCTTTTCGAAGTCTCTTGAATTCTTTAATGAGAGGTGCAAAAAATGCTGTTAGATTAGATACACCATCAATTGTACAATGGCGAGGATCTTGAAACAATTGTATTTCATTATATATATCTGCTGGGGTATTGTTCATTGGTGTTGCGGAAATAAGCATGACTTTCTTTTTATATCCTGGTATATTTCCTGTTTCAATACGAGGCATTTTGCATATTTCTTGTAATTGTTCAAAAGCAGCAGTTGTATGTGAACGAAATTTATGTGCTTCATCCACAAGTATGAGATCAAACTCATCTGCATTCCAATAGTTGTAATTATCTTCATCTAAGATTTTTGACAAACTTCCATTGGAAACAAAATTTGCATATTTATCAATTCCGAAATCCTTGAATGTAGCTTTCCAGTTTTGTTCAACAGCAGGGGGATATACAACGAGAATTTTAGTCTTATCTCTACCGTTTTCTATCAAGAATTTCTTGGTTATCATAGTTGCGATGACAGTTTTACCAAGACCAACTACGTCAGCAAGAAAAAAGCCATCATAGCGTAGCAGTTTTTGATACCCTTCGTTAACTGCATCCATTTGATAATCATATTTTTTGTATCCTTCTGGCATATCAAACGGGTTGTTATCATCTGTAGCCATCACTCTGTCTGAAAAATATTCCATTAACATTTTAATATACAGCTCGTATGGTGAAACATCTCCTTTTAGATACGTACGGTCAATAGAGATTTTAATATCATCAGCTGTTATTTCACAACCCTCAGCTTCTTTCCAGAGTAATTCAAATTCATCTTTTGCAAACTTGACATCATCATAACGATTTAATTTTACGTTAAATTCATATTGACGATCTTCCGAAATGCCAAGACCATTACCTGATAGATTACTTGACCCTGTTATAGCCACACCTTGGGTATATTGATTAAAATCATCTGGATAAAGTACATAAATTTTAGCATGAATTTTCTTTGATGGGTGGGCGCGCATCTCTAATTTTCCATCTACGAGATCTTGTACCATTTGAAACATTCCATCTTCAACCTCTTTACTATAATGGGATTGTTCTATATCCTGACGTATTTTCCGTAGACAGTCTTCCTTTACTTCTTCTTCTGCTCCAAAGAATATCCTTCCTTGTCTTGCGGCTTGTGCAATGTATTTATCTACATCAATGCCTATTAGCACTCTTACTTTATTTATACCATTAAGGAATGGACGCAAAGAAAAGTAACCAGATGCCCGTAAAAATCCTACAACTGCATCCAAATTTCGAATATTATTGTTATGTTGCAATATACCCTCAAATTCTTTTATAAGGGTATTATTGTTTCTGTTCGTAAAAAAGTTAGAACTAATATTTGTACTATCATTCATACCGTTATATGTTTCATTGTTTTTTAACCTTTTTCTTTCTCCCTTCTCTCTTTTACTTTTTCCTGTCCAGGCATCTTTTTAGCCAATACACTTTCTCCGGCAGGAAAATAGATAGGAAAAACTTTATATAAGAAACTTACAATATCATTACGCTTCTTTCCCATATTGAAAAAAGCAGAACAAACAAAATACATAAGGTCTTGCTGACTACACGTATCTTTTTGCTGAATAGATATTGATGGAGCGATTATCAAGTCATGTTCTGCAAATGCGCAGGCACAGGCAAGAATAGCTTTCTGCTCTTCCTCAGTAAATACTTTGATTTTTTCTGTAAACCATTCAAGTTCTCCTTTGAGAAGTGTTTTTTGCTTTTCATTTTGATGCTTTAATAGAGCATCTACATTTTTTTGTTGCTTTTTTGTCAAGGCATTTTCTAATGCTTGATTTTTTTGTTTAAGAAGATTGAATTTCAGCAAACCGGCAATGTACATACAAAAATATCCCACCGCAATATCGAATATTAAAATAAGCAGGTTTTCTTCACTTGAAATTTGCGTAAACTTAATCAAATATTCATTGATAGGAATAACGGCAAATAGCATGACTATAGCTATTACATAAAGCACTATATACCGAGTTTTATGTTTTACTTGCTGTAAAGAAGCAAACAAAAAGGCGATTACCAAAATGGCAACTATAACACTGAGTGGTATAAGATATATTCCCATAGGTCTATTCTTCTGCTTTAGGATTAATTACAATACGCCAATAGCCACCATGATCTGCTCCCTCTCTGACAAGCAATCCTTTGGCTTTTAGATTTGCAATCTGCATTTCAATGGCTCGTTTACTGACTCCTATTTTTTCCGCCATCTTATCTTGAGATATAGAGCCATCTGATATTACAAGGTCAAGAATGCTTTGTGCAGTCCGTCCCAATCGCTTTTGTTTCACCGAAGAATTTTGCAAATCACCGAAGGTTTTCACCGAAGATTTCTGTAAATCACCGAAAGTTTTCACCGAAGATTCTTCATCGATAGAGTACTTTTCGAGGCTACTATTTACCCTGTTGGCTACTTCCTCTATAGGTATCCTTCCGTTCTCTCCCCAATTCAAATTATAGAATGTGGTATAGAAAGAAATTGCTTCCGTTTGATATTGTGGTTCTTTGCCCGGCAGGAAATTAGGCAGTTTCTCCGTAAGTTCCCGCATTTTCCTTAAGCCCGAACCACGTTTCTCCATATAGTCCAATTGAGTAAACATATCCGCAATAACTGGATTACGGCGCATGGACGGTACTTTGTATATGTCTCGGTCTTGAATTTGTGTACCATCAAGCATTGCTCCTGGTGATACCAATTCTACTCGGTCATCATAGATGTCAATATGTACTTCACCACCCATTACCGTATAATCTCTATGGATAAGATGGTTTACCAATCCTTCGAAGATAGCACGGTCTGAATAGTCGGGGAGGTTTAGACGATAGTTCGGCATCTTCACCCAACCACTCATGGTATAGTTTTTGATGAAATCCATACCATATTTTAAGAGCAGCACAAGGTTAGCCCGATGTTCCACGGAACTGATGGCATCATCCTTATATAGTCCAGTCCAACGGGTGCAGAAAATACGCGATTGAAATACCGTGCAATTATCCACAAACAGCAATCCTGCATTGGTCAGTTTGTCGTCAGGAGTTACTAGTCCGAATGATTCCAGATACTTGTCGTTCCATTCTTGATGGGTTTGCTCACGGAAAGTATTGGCAAGGATGATGAAAGAATGTTTGCCGGCATCCACTTGGGTAGGAAGAGAATCCCATGTCATGTGCGTGCCTTTTAATACCAACGAAAGTAATTGTTGGGAGTTGCATTCTACACTTTCATTGCCAACTCGTACATATGCGGTACGTGTCCCATCCTGATAATAGTAATAAGGTGTAAGCGTTCCTGCCTTTACTTTCACTTCAAGCAAGGTATGCCCTTCGTGTTCTATCGGAATAAGTTGAACTTCCGGAACAGGGTCAAGTCTTGCCTTTATCATTTCGCTGATAAAGTCGGCATCGGCTTGTGGATTCTCTAAACCTACAATCACTCCATTATCGTTCACTCCATAGAACAAACTGCCACCATCCGTATTGGCAAAAGCCGATACAGATTTAAGCCATGACTTCACCTTCTTACGTTCCAGCATTTCCTTGAAATCGTAAGCCGAGCATTCCGCTATCAATGTATTGTTTTGAATTTGCATCGTTTCCTTATTGTTGTTTGGGTATAACATCCCAATATCATACACAAAGGTAAGGATAAAACCGAAGAATCTGTTAAAAACATCGCTTTCTTTTGATTTTTATGCGTTTACATCTCGTTATTTATGGATAAAAATCGTACTTTTGTGTGCAAGAGCGTGTGTTGCTTATGGATGCTTATTTTCGGGTTTGCGTTATATTTGCAACACGTGTACGCAAGTCGCTGATAGATATATCATGTTGATTTTGAGGAAGTGAAGTAATTCAGACAAGGACATAAACAATAAGCAAAAGCGTGCAGTTTATCAGAGCTGCGCGCTTTTGTATTTTTTATTGTTATATACTTGTCGATATAAGAACACTGAGTTCTTTCTCTTTAATTCTAAAGAATCTATTTGCCATTACAAGTATTTAAGTCCTCATTAAAATATAAATCATGATATTATATTTTTCTTTGATGATTTATTTAATTAACCTAGGTAATGGCAAATATGAGATTAGTAAAATTAAAGAACCGTCCGAGTAAGGGCGTTTTCGTTTTTGAATACATGCAGGAGCAGATAGAGCGTCTTAGAGGGCAAGGAAAAGAACGGACAGTCGAAACATATCAGTCCGCATTGAACAGCTTCATGAAGTTCCGTGACGGCATAGACTTATGTTTTGATGAGATGGATGCAGATTTGATGGAACATTATGAAACGGAGATGCGCTCCACTCACCATTTAAGTCGTAATACCACCTCTTTTTATATGCGTATTTTGCGTTGTGTGTATCGCAAGGCAGTGGGTGAGGGACTGGCCCTTCCTGCAGATCCTTTTGAGAATGTATATACTGGTGTGGACAAGACCTCAAAGAGAGCTGCCACCCTGACAGATATCAAACACATCAAGCAGTTGGATCTTTCCGATCATAAATCATTGGAATTTGCACGAGATATCTTTCTCTTTTCTTTCTATATGCGAGGAATGTCTTTTATAGATCTTGCCTATTTGCGTAAAAAAGATCTCAATAGTGGCTTTGTGAGTTATAGCCGTCGTAAAACAGGTAAGAAACTCATTATACGGTGGGAAAAACAGATGCAGGAGATTATTGACAGATACGGAGATTCGGAAACACAATATCTTTTACCTATTATAGAACGAGAAGATGGCACGGAGCGCAGACAATACCGGAATAAAATGTTGCTGGTGAACCGTAAGCTGAAGAAGATTGCAGCCCGGGCAGGATTGACCACACCACTTACTATGTATGTGGCGCGCCATTCCTGGGCAAGTATAGCTAAGACGAAAAACATCTCGATTGGTATTATCAGCGAAGCGATGGGGCATGATTCAGAAACTACTACACAAATCTATCTTTCGTCTATACAGACTAATCAGATAGATAATGCAAATAGAAATATTTTAAAAGATCTATAAGAAGGGGAATATTTGAATTATTTTGAAATTAGGACGCACTCTTATATAGAGAGCGTC
>OGJG01001337.1_pt1 | contig 10826 bp, 4 predicted proteins | sample 1572011 | NCBI WGS metagenome assembly OGJG01 (sample SAMEA2582115, study PRJEB24529) | metagenome | biome: Human gut stool | place: China | collected 2011
ACGACAAGCCCATTGGCAGAATTAAGTATGCACTAAATTAATTCCGCCAACAGGTTTAGTAACTTCTTACAGGTGAATACTTGAATTCAAATCGTGGAGAAGTGAATAGACAGTATTACCCGACAGAGCAACTATGACAACGTAACGCCTTTACAAAAAAGTCGGTACACGAAACCCATAGACTAATTGTCTTGACCTAAAAGAGATTGGAATTTTCAGGACTGCCTATCACTTAGATAGAAGTCCAAGGTCTGCTGAAATACATAATTCAAAAATTGAAATTGCTTGACTGCAAATTTAGTAACTTTGCTTGACAAATTAACGAGAAAGAAGAGAAAATGAAAACCGACCGCATAACATCACCTATACGCAAGCAGGGGTTTCGTGCTTCGTAGGACAGTTAAGTGGTAAATTTAAAGTTCAGTTCTTCGTAGGAAGTTCAGTGGTTAAAATCCCTGCCTGCGTATAGCTGAGAACCGTTATTTGATGATGAGGGCTATTCATATAAATGTAGGTTAAATTTTTCTGACCATTTCAAACTGTTGTCCTTTTGGGGTAAGTCCTAATGATGACAAGAAACCAGTGACTGATTCACAATCGCAATCAACATTAGTAAATTTGAGTACATCGCTTTGAAAATGACTGACAGCACTTTTAAGCAAGGACTTACCTATTCCTTTACGCCGGTAATCTTTTGCAACTGCGAGGGATGAAATATCGCCTGATGCCGGTTCAAAGATAACAAATCCGACAAGTTCTTCTCTTTCATAAGCTCCCAATATGTCCAAATTGTCGATTCCGCGTTCCAGTGAAGCCCTGTCATTTTGCCATGAAGGATGAAAATCGAACCAGGCCGTTTGGTTAAGGCAGTTTTTTAAATCCGATGGGAGTATGCGACATGCGGTATGGTTTACTTGCAATACAGGAACAATATCGCTCAGTTTGGCAGAGTAGTAGTTGAAATTTCTCTGTGTTTCAAAGCCTAATTTGCGATATATTTTTATTGCTTTGTGATTGTGTTGCAAAACTTCCAGTACATATTGCCGAACTCCTTGTTGATATATCAATTCGAGGCTGAAAGTGAATATTTTTTGGGTTAGGTGTAATCCCCGGAATGAAGGTACGGTTCCCGTCCCTGTGTCATAGGCCGTCAAGATGTTGTTGTACATGCCTGTTCCGTTAAACACAAAAGAAATCAGCCGTCCTTCGAAAAATGCTCCGAAAGATAGTTGTGGATTGTATCCTCGTCGGTCGAGCATGCGTCGCAATTCATCCGCATTCAAAGAGAAATCATAATCTTTGAATGCGGATGAGAATGCCGCATACAAATCTTTGAAAGAAACGGACTCTAAAGAATGAATGATGATTCCCATATCGGACGGTGTTATGTGTTTGGATTTTTATCACTATTCTCTACGGTTAAACCGTGCTGTTTGAGAAAGCTGAGCTTATCCCAATAACCTCTTTGGAAAACGATTTTATCGTTTTGCACATGGAAGAATCCGCATCCTCGCAACCCGAGCGGATCTTTCCATTCCATGATAGCCCATTCTCCATCCTCGAATATATGCTCAACAATACAAACCATTTTTGAGGTTGCAAATTCATTTACAAACATTTTATGGATAGCTGTTTTTCCTATAACCGGGGTGTTTGCGACTTGATGGTTTATGGCATCCTGAGCGTATAAGTTTGCCAAAGCGACTGCATCGGCGGCGTTGAAGCAGTCAATCCATTCTTGTAGTATCTCTTTTGGCGTCATATTTTTCGTATCTTTTATTCTTTAATATTTAATTGTTGCTTTTTCCTCTATAAGTTAGAATTAGACATTTTTTCTAATTCCTTTTGAAATGATCATCAAAAACAAAATTAGTATTTTTTTCTGTTTTACTGATGATTCTGTAGAAATATTCTCGTTCATATTATTGTGTCATAAGGAACGTGTCAAAAAAGCGGTTTCCACATTACAGCTTTATGGTAAAATGAGTTTAACCAACTACATAACGCAATCTGTTGTCGGTACTGTTATCTATTTCCCATTCGTATTCTATTTAGCCCCTTATTGTGGGTATGCAGCAAGTTATCTTATCGAATTCACTCTCTTTGGGAGTCAAATATGGTTGTGCAAATGGTGGCTGACAAAACATAAACAAGGTTAGTTGGAATGTTTTTGGTATAATGTTTATAAACATAAATCAAGAAAGAATAAATAAATTTAATAGAGGCTGCCCAAAAAGAAAGAAATTCTTGCAATCACTCTTCTACAGATACTTGCAGAGGGGATAAGATTTACTTTTAGACCTTTTGGATAGCCCCTATTAATATTTTATATAAAATTCATAATTTTAAATTTTTATCCCTTTCGATCGGTTTTCATCCTTAAACTGAAAACCCGGACGCCCGATAATGATATGATTGGCAATGAAATTGCCAGACGGACTTCGTTTATCCATCGGGCTGCGAATCTGCGGGACATCATCGGTTTGTTGTGGCGATATGCTCCGTACACCTTCCGCATCTGGCTTGATCTCCTGCCCGTTCTTTTCTTTTTCGGTGACTTCCTGCGCGGGCGGCGCAAGCTCCAACTGTATCTTGCGGTCAAGCGCGGCAAGTTCGGACTTCAACTGTTTCAGTTCGTCCTCTTTCTTCCACACCTTGCCCGCTATCTCCTGCAACTGCGGAACCTCCTTTTCCAGCACCTCGTTCTTCGCCTTATACTGGTCGATGATGGACGGAATCCTCTCCAATGCATTCAGGAAATTACGTGCGGCGGCTACCGGGTCAGCCATCGCCAGATGCCCGTTGTTATAGGTGTATTTGTAATTCCCTTCCACCACGAAGCGATTGTCGGTAAATTCCAGCCCCTCTTTGAGTATCCTCTCGCTGACCACCATTATCGGGAAACCGTAAATCTCCCCGACAGGCTTGTACAAACCGCCCGTCGTGGCGTTCTTGGCTATCTCCTGCAAACGCTTTCCAATAACTTTTTCGTCGGTTGAATCCACGCCGTCCACCTTGACAATATTAAGGCGACTACCTTCCTTATCAGTCTGCACAACGGAAAGAAAACGGTTCCAGTCCTCCGTCATGGCTTCGATGACAGCCGTGTTGTTGCGCAGTTCCCCCGTCTTGGCTTCCAGCTTGAACTCCGAATCGCGCTTGCCCTTGTTGAACGACTTGCGTTCCCCTTCAAGCGATGCGATACGCTTCTCCAGTTTCGCCTTGTCCAAAAGGTCGGTATTGCCGGAGAGCAACGCCATGTACTCCGAGAAGTTCATGCCCGATTTCTCGTCCATAGCCCCCTCATCGATGGTACGTGCGCCCATCGCCCCGCTTTTGAGCTGCGAGATGAACGTCTGCTTGCAGTGCAGCAGGTTGAACTTGTAGCTGTCCAACGACTTTTCCACCGCGTAGATGATGACATCCACATTGTTCCCGGCAAAACGCTTGGCAATCTCGTTGCCCGCCCTAACTCCGCGTCCGTCACGCTGTTGCAGGTCGGATGGACGCCACGGCGTATCCAAATGATGGATTGCGACACACCGTTTCTGCGCGTTCACACCCGTTCCGAGCATGGAAGTGGAACCGAACAGCACGCGCACCGTTCCGGCGTTCATGGCGTCTATCACCCCCTTGCGTGCCTTGTCGGTCTTGCACTCCTGAATGAAGCGCACCTCGCTTGCCGGGATGCCGTAGTCCTCCGTCAGCTTCCGCTTTATCTCGCTGTACACGTTCCATCCGTCGCCCGGCTGGTATGTTCCCAGATCCGAGAACACGAACTGCGTGCCTTTCTGCGCGTCGTATTTGTGGTAATACTCCGCAATCGTCTTGGCGCAGTGGGAAGCCTTGTTGTCGGGGTGGTCCTCATAATGCGGGTCTATCATGCGCATGTCGAGAGCCATCTTCCGCGCGTAATCGGTGGCGATAAGCATCTTCGCCTTCTCCTCCGTTTCCGACAGGGGCGGTCTGCCCAGCAGCGTGGCGTCACCCGTCTTGGCGAACTGCATCAGCTGTTTGATGAAATACTCTTGGTCGGGCGTGGGAGGTATGTGATGCAGTATCTCGTTCTTACGCGGACGATCCACACCCACGTCCTCCGCCGTGCGGTAATCGGTAATCTCGTTGTAGAAGGCGGCAAGCTCCGGCACTTTGATGAAATATCGGAAACGCTCCTTCTGAACCACATTGTTCGTCACGTTGAACTCGAAGTCGGTTGTCTTTTTGGCGAAAATTGCCGCCCATGCGTCGAAGCATCGGATATCCTGCCTTTCCAATTCCTTCGGACGCAGATACTTGAAGAGCAGGTACAATTCCGTCAGACTGTTGGAAATGGTTGTGCCGGACAGGAACGTAGCCCCCAAGTCCTTGTCCGTGCGCTCCTGTATAGTTCGTATGGCAAAAAGCATATTCAGGGCTTTCTGGCTTCCTTCCGAGTTTCCCACCCCCGCCACACGGTCATGCCGGGTGTTGAAAGTCAAGTTCTTGAATTGGTGGCTCTCGTCAATGAAGATGTGGTCGATGCCCATCTGCTTGAAGTCCACTACGTCATCCGTGCGGGATTTGATGGCGTGTTCCACTTTCTCCAACTTCGCCACAAGGTTGTGCTTGCGTTTCTCCAATCCTTTCAGCATCGCCCGCGACACGTTCTTGCCCTGCTGCCGCAGCACTTCAAGGTTTTCCTCCACCGTGTCAAGCTCCGCTTGCAGGATGCGCTGTTGCAACTCCGGCGACTGTGGTATCTTGCCGAACTGGTCGTGCGACATGATGACGCAATCGTAGTCGTTGTTCTTGATGTTGTTGAAAAAACGCACGCGGTTGGCAGTCGAGAAATCCTTTTCCGAAGCGTAGAGAATCCTCGCATTAGGATATGCCGCCTGATAAGTGGCTACTATCTCCGCCACGTTCGCCTTCAAGCCGATAATCATCGGCTTGTGCGCCAAGTTCAGACGCTTCATTTCATGCGCTGCAATACACATTATCAGTGTTTTACCTGTTCCAACTTCGTGGTCACAGATCCCGCCTCCGTTCTGTTTTATCATCCAGACGCAATCCTTCTGCGACGGATAAACGCTTTGAATACCCCGGCTTGCCAATCCTTTCAGATTGAGGTCGGGAAACGTCTGGTGCGAACCGTCATACTTCGGTCGCACGAAACAGTTGAACTTGCGGTTGTACATTGTCGTCAGCCGTTCCTTGAACTGCGGCGACTGCTCTTCCAGCCATTCCGAGAACCCGTTACGGATTTCGTCAATCTTGGCGTTGGCGAGCTGTATGCCCTCGCTGTCGCGCACCTTGATGTCGTTGCCATGCTCGTCCTTGCCGATGGACTTCATCATGTCGGGGCAGGTGTTGTGCAGGGCGTGTTTCAACAGGTGCATACCGTCATAGTTCCGGTAATAGCCCTTCACTAAAAACTCGTCCGTGATTTTCATGGTGCGGTAGCCGCACGCCACCGAATACTCGTCCATGCTTGCGGAGTAGGCGATTTTCACGTCCGTGTCGAAAAGATGGCTCATGTAGGCGGCGTACACGCCCGTCGGAATCCAGCGTTCCCCGAAATTGAAGTCGAGGTCCTCGAAGGCGATGCGCGGCGGCTCGGCTTCTTTCAGAGCCAACAACGCCTGCTTCACTTCCGGCATACGCCCGTTTTCTGGGTTGTCACCCATCCATGCCTTGATGCGCTCCGCCTTCTCTATCACGTTCCCGGCGATGAACCTGTCCTTTATCTCGTAACCGGTTACGAGCGGGTTGTAGAAGATGCGTCCTTTGAGGGCGTCAAGCAATCCCTCTTCCGTGCTGTCGGTTATCTCCCGCATATAGTCGAGATTGACCGTGCCGAACTTGTTGAGCGATGCGGAGAGTGCCTCTTCGGGAGAGCTTACGTTGGCATGGCTCTCCACCGAGAAGGAAACGGGACGCTCGAAGATGTCCGCCTTGACGAACCTGCCGTCTTCCGCACGTTCCAACGAAAGGATGTCGCGCCCGGCGGCATCCATCATCAACAGTTTCACGTTCTGCTTGGCATTGAGGTTGCCGTAGCGCATGACAAACTCATCGTAGCAGGTGTTCAACGCTATGCGTTGTGCAGACCCTTCATCGTGATACTCCGCCTCGTAGCGGTAAAGCCGCTCGTATGAATCACGGAGTGACACATACAACATCGCTTTCTCCTTCTGGTAGCCAGTCAGGTCAAGCGGTTGGAATGTCGCGCCGTAAGGCGTGAGGTCTTTCAAATAACCGAGATTGCGTGAAGCATCCAGTACCATAGAGCCGTCACGATAGTGCGGCTCCAGCATGCCGTTGAACGGACGGGGAGAAAGGTCGAGAGGTTCCTCCTCCGGTTTTTCCGCTTCCATTTCGGGGAAAAGGGAGGTTGCAGCCGTTTCCGTTGCGTGAGCGGCAGGAGTGGCGGCAACTTCCGGCTGCGTTTCGGGTTGCCGTGTTTCCTGCTCCGGTGCGGCTTTCACGTCCGGGACATGCTGCCGTTTCTCCTGATGCTGTGCCGCCAGCCTGCGAAGCTCCTTGCGTCGCTCCGGCGTGAGGTCCATCATCATTTCATAGAAGCCGTTGATGGGCGGGTTGGTATCCCAATCCAAAGTGGCGTAAATATCATCCGGATCGGCTTTGGCTGCGACACTCACCGGCTTTGTTTCTTGGCTGTCCCTGTTCTCCGTCGGTGGTGCGGCAGACGGCTGTGGCGGTGCGGTCGTAACCTTCGGCGTAACCTGCGCCTGCGGTTTGGGAGGCATACGTCTTGCCGGGCTTTCCTTTTTCGCCGTCTTTTTCTTCTTGGAGGGTGCTTCCTGCTTGCGTACCTCCTCGGTCATGCCCCAGAGGTCGAGCAGGGAGAGCTGCACGCCCTCCGAATAATCGGGACGGTGCGGCTCTATCTCCGGCTTTTCTTCCTCCGGCTGCGGTGTTACCGCTTCGGGCTTGGCTGCCATTTCATTACGTGGCTGTATCTCAGGAGTGACAACTGGTATGGAAATGGTTTCCGTAACCGTGCTTTTCCCCTGTGCCGGATGCAGGCTGTACATTTCATACAGTTCTTTGTCAAACTGATGCAACTCGATTTTCAGATGTTCCCGCAAGTCCTCCGCCATTTGCCCGATGCCGCCCCGGTGCAGGAGTTGATAGGCAGGTTTCCCGTAAGGGTCTGTGCCTCTGATTAAATCCGTATTGGAAAGAGAGCTGATGCTCCATACATACCCGTTCACCGAAGTGCCGATGGGCGTCTGTTCGGTCTGCATGAAAAGTTTCTCGTTGTAGTACAGTTCCCCGTTCTTTCCGCTGTTCTTTTGCAGGATAATCAGGTCGCTGCCCACCTCCGTACCCGCGTTGTCCGTGAAGAGATTGTTCGGCAGGCGTGCGACACCCACCAGATTGGCATTACGCATCATATACTCGCGTATGGGTGCGTTGGACGGTGCGTCCAGCACCCCCTGCGAGGTGATGAACGCCACGATGCCGCCCTCACGCACAGCGTCAAGGCTTTTCAGGAAGAAGTAGTTGTGTATTGCCTTCGGTGCGGAACGCCTTGCCGGGTCTTGGCTTCCTGTAAACTCCGGGTCGAACACAGCCACGTCGCCGAACGGGATGTTCGAGATGGCAAGGTCGAAATAATCCGTGAAGGGCTTCTCTATCTTCTCGAATCCCTGCACCCTTACCTTTTGGTCGGGATGCAGGTGTCCCAATATCTTGCCCGTCATCAGGTCTTTCTCGAAAGCCATGATGTCCGCGTCCGGCTTGTTTTCCAGCACGGCATCCACGAATGCGCCCACGCCCGCCGACGGCTCCAACACACGGTCGGGACGTATGCCGTGTTCATGCAGAGCCTCCGCAATCGTGCCGGTTATCTCCGGCGGTGTGTAGAATGCGGTCAGCACGGACTGCTTCATGGCATCCGCGTACCGCTTGTACTCCGTATCGTCCTTGCTGTTTTCACGCACCAGCCTGTGCAGTTCCACCGTAGGGGCAAACAGTTCGAGGTCCGATTTCGCCCAATGCACGGCATCCGTCAGTTCCTTTGCCGGGTTCAGTATGCACTTCAACCCGCCGAAACCGCAATACTTCCGAAGTATGGCTTGTTCCTCGGCGGTTGCCGTCCTCCGTTCCCTGTCAAGGATGAATGCCGTCCGTATCGCCTCGATGTTGTCCCGCAGCCGTTGTTTGCGGTTAAACGCCATATTCCCCGATATAAAGGACGACGGCTCCCGTCAGCTCCGTGTAGAGCAGGTCGTATTCGGGCGACAGGGCGAAGTTGTCGTCCGAAAGATCATAGGCGGAGAATACGTTGCCGACAGGCGGCAGCAGCTTTCGGATGAAGGCTTCGCGTTTCTTTTCCGGCACTTCGTCGGCAAACTCGTTTTCCACGACTTCGCGGAGGATGGCGTACTTGGAATAGCGAAGACCACGCAGGAGCGTGTCCATCGCCAACTCCTGCGCCCCCTCGGACGGATAGCCTTCGAGCCGCGCACGCTCATACGTTTCGGCGGCACGGTCGGCACGTTCCCGGATGAAGGCATCGTCGGAAGCCTGTTCAAACCTGTTCGTGCGGAGATAGTCCAGCAGGTACAGACCGTAATAGGAAAAGTCGGTCTGACCCTCGTTTTTCTTCTTGTTGTTCATTACTTTGGATTTAGCGGATTGATAATTAACGGGATAATCGGTTGGAAAAAGGAAGAAAAAGGCACTCGGTATCCCTCCGAGTGCCACCACTAAATCCAAAGTATGAGTGTAATCCGGTATCGAAGAACAATTCATTACTCTGAACAAGTGGCAAAGTTAATACTATTTCTTCCGTCCTGAAAATTTCCTGCTCGTTTTCCTTTCGGGGAACACGAAAGTCGTGTTATAGTCCCCGTCAAAGGCGACTATGGCGTCGAAGCTCTTGCCCTGCTTGCTCTTGAAGCCTTTGAGCGGCTTCGTATGCCCATCGGTGAGCAGCTCTTTGATCTCGTCATCGGAAAGGGTGCGGTTCGCCTTCAGGCGGAACACGGGTAGCCCGCAGTCCGCGTTGTCGCAGCGGACGACCTTGCCGTAGAACTGCATACTGCCCGTTCCGCACTTGGGACACTTGCAGCCGGAATCCCTGCGGGCGAACAGCTTGTCGCACGAGAGCAGTTCGGAGGTAATCTCCTTTGTGTACGCCTCTATCTCCTTGCAGAAGGTGTCGGCGGGCAGCTCCCCGCGCTCGATGCGTGCCAGATTCTTCTCCCATTCGCCCGTCATGGCGACGTCGGCGATGCGCATCGTCTTCACGACAGAGTAAAGGGCAAGCCCTTTTTCTGTCGGCACAAGCGATTTCTTGCAGCGTTCCATGTAGCCGCGCTTGAAGAGCGTTTCGATGATGGCGGCACGGGTGGCGGGCGTGCCGATGCCGCAGTCCTTCAAAGCCTGACGGAGTGCGTCGTCCTCTATGTCCTTGCCCGCCGTTTCCATAGCCGAGAGCAAGGTTGCTTCGGTATGCAACGGCTTGGGTTTGGTCTTTCCCTCCGTGATGGAACAGCCTTTCAACGTCAGCGTGTCGCCTTCCCGCCAGCCGGGGATGGCGGTTTCTTCCTTGTCCTCCTCACCATATACGGCACGCCATCCGGCTTGCCTGATGACGCTGCCTTTCACCGTGAACTCCACTCCGGCACACTCCGCCGTGACGGTAGCGGTGTCCTTGACGCATTTCTCGGAGAACGCCTCGATCATGCGCCCGGCAACCATCTGATAGACGGTGTTGTCTTCTTTGGAGAGGAACAGCGGTTTCTCTCCCGTGACGAGCAGGGCGTGGTGGTCCGTCACCTTGCTACCGTCCACGCTTCTGCGTGTCGGGACGGCTTTCGGCTGCACCTTGCCTTTCCATTCGGGCAAAGCCCCGATGAAGGCGAGCAGCTTGGGGATTTCGGCGAACACGTCTTCGGGGATGTAGCGGCTTCCGGTTCTCGGATAGGTGATGAGCTTCTTCTCGTAGAGCTTCTGCGCGATTTCAAGCGTCTGTTCCGCCGTGAAGCCGTGCTTGGTGTTGGCTTCCTTCTGGAGCGTGGTCAGGTCGTACAGGAGCGGTGTTTCCTCCGTCTTCTCCTTGCGTTCGGCTTTCGTGACGGTGGCTGTGCCTGCCGACTTCACCTTATTATACAGTTCCGTCGCGGGCTCTTTCTCTTTCCATTTTTCGGAAGAGGAAAACTTCACAGTTCCTTCGTCGCAGCCGTCCGTTGCGATATGGAGCTGCCAGAAGGCTTCGGGCGTGAAGCGGCGGTTCTCCCAGTAGCGTGCGCACACCATCGCCAATGTAGGTGTCTGCACCCGCCCGACGGAGTAAGTGCCGTGTCCGGCGGCGATGGAGAGTGCCTGCGTGCCGTTGATGCCCACGAGCCAGTCCGATTCGCTCCGCGCTTTGGCGGCAAGATAGAGGTCGTCGTATTTGCCGCCCGCTTCAAGGTTGCGCAGTCCCTCGCGGATAGCCTTGTCGGTAAGCGAGCTTATCCAGAGGCGGACGAACGGGGTGGCGCATCCGGTGTAATGGTAGAGGTAGCGGAAAATAAGCTCACCCTCGCGTCCGGCATCGGTCGCCACGATGATCTGTTCACTTTCCTTGAATAGCCGGGTGACGGTCTTGATCTGCGTCACCACGCCGCTGTCGGGCTTGTAGCCCTTCTCCGTCTTTACCTGACGGGGGACGAGCGTGAAGGTGTCGGGGATGACGGGCAGGTTGTCACGGACGAAGCCGCGTATGCCGTAGCCGTCGGGCATGGCAAGCTGTACGAGATGTCCGAACGCCCAAGTCACGGCGTAGCCGCCTCCCTCGAAATATCCTTCCTCTCTCTTTGTCGCGCCCA
>OGJG01001371.1_pt1 | contig 10603 bp, 6 predicted proteins | sample 1572011 | NCBI WGS metagenome assembly OGJG01 (sample SAMEA2582115, study PRJEB24529) | metagenome | biome: Human gut stool | place: China | collected 2011
CTGTCTTTCCAAAGAATGCAAGGTCAAATGTGTTAGGGTTGTAATGCAGGTAAGTAACTGCCGCCATAACCGATATTGCAAGGTCAATAAGACCTTTCTTTAAATTACCCCATGGTGATGAAGCACTGTCATCAAGGTATCCGCTGAGCATTGCGGCAAGCACAAGTATAAGATAAATGATAAGCTCGGCACTTAAGTTTACGAATAATGCACATGTGACTGTGAATGTAAGAATGAAAATCATGCCGGCGCCTCTTGGTTTTCCAACTGATTTACTTCCGTTGATGGCATAAGCTCTTCCGGCATCTCTTGGAAGAAGATTCTTGCCAAGAGCAATTGCAGCTATTGTAAATGCGAAAGCAAACAGGATGCTGACAAATGCTATTATGTTAGTGAAACTTTCGTTAACAATATAGTATATCATAAGAATTTAATACTCCTTTTCATCTTTCTAACTTATATATAGCATTTATTTCAATGCGATTTACAGTATAACATAATATATGTGAAATGAACATTTTTTTTGCTAATGAAATGTAGTAATTAATTTGCTAATGTGTTAATATACTATTAATTAGTGGGATAATCTGAGGGGACCCATGAGTGTCGTGTAAGATAATAATAATATAATGGAGGATTTTATGAAGAATATGCAAAAATACGAGCAGCTGGCAATCACAGAAGTGGATGCATATCTTTTTGGACAGGGAACTCATTATGAGATATATAACAAAATGGGTGCGCATGTTGGAGTAAAAGACGGAAAAGAAGGTGTGTATTTTGCTGTGTGGGCACCTGCGGCAAGAGAAGTCTATGTTATAGGTGAGTTTAATAACTGGAATGCATATGGTTATGATATGAAGAAGATTTCAGATGGTGGAATATATGATTTGTTCATACCGGGAGCTAAAGCAGGGGATATGTATAAGTTCCTTATTATTTCCCAGAGTGGAGAGGCTCTTTACAAGGCAGATCCATATGCTAATCAGGCACAGTTAAGACCAGAGACAGCATCAATAGTTGCTGATCTTTCAGGTTATGAATGGAAAGATTCTGAATGGGTTGAGAAGAAGAAGACAGAGAATCATCTTAAAGCACCTCTTTCTATATATGAATGTCATCTTGGCTCATGGAAGAAGAAAGATGATGGAACAGAGGACGGATTCTATACATATAGAGAATTAGCACCTGAGCTTGCAAAATATGTAACAGATATGGGATATACACATATTGAACTTATGGGAATTGCAGAGTATCCATATGATGGATCATGGGGATATCAGGTAACTGGTTATTATGCACCTACAGCAAGATACGGAACACCTAAGGATTTCATGTATTTTGTAGATTATATGCATGAAAAAGGAATTGGTGTAATTCTTGACTGGGTGCCGGCACATTTTCCAAAGGATGCGCATGGACTTGCTAATTTCGATGGAAGCTGTGTATATGAGTATGCAGACCCTAGAAAGGGAGAGCATCCTGACTGGGGAACGAAGGTATTTGATTATTCCAAGAATGAAGTGGCTAACTTCCTTATTGCTAATGGAATGTTCTGGGTGGACAAGTTCCATATTGATGGTTTAAGAGTTGATGCTGTTGCTTCAATGCTGTATCTGGATTACGGAAGGACAGAAGGAAACTGGGTTCCTAACAAATATGGTGACAACGGTAATCTCGAAGCAATCAGCTTTTTAAAGCATTTTAACAGCATGTTAAAGAAGAGATTTCCACAGGCAATAACTATAGCTGAGGAGTCAACAGCATGGCCTATGGTAAGTGGTGATCCTGACAATGGGGAATGTCTTGGCTTTACATTTAAGTGGAATATGGGCTGGATGCATGATTTCCTTGAATATATGAAGCTTGATCCATATTTCAGAAAGTTTAATCATAGCAAGATGACATTTTCATTGATGTATGCTTACAGCGAGAATTTCATTCTTGTGCTTTCACATGATGAGGTTGTACATCTTAAGTGTTCTATGCTTGGTAAAATGCCTGGTGACAGGGAGGACAAGTTCAAGAATCTTAAGCTGGCATATGCATATATGTGTGGACATCCTGGAAAGAAGCTTTTATTCATGGGACAGGAATTTGGTCAGTGGAATGAGTGGAGTGAGAAGCGTGCGCTTGACTGGTATCTGTTAGAGGATGAAAGTCATACAGAACTTAAGGATTTTACAAAGAAGTGTCTGAAGCTTAATAAGAATTATCCATGTCTGTATGCTACTGATTACAGCAGTGAAGGATTCAGATGGATTAATGCCAATGATAAAGATAATAGCGTTTTATCGTTTATGAGAATCAGTCCGGATGGAAAGAAGAATCTTCTCTTTGTACTTAATTTTACACCAGTTGAAAGAGACAGCTTCAGAATAGGAGTTCCGTTCAAGACTAAGTATAAGCTGGTTCTTGGAGATGATGAAGCTAACCAGAAGAAGACACTTACAGCCGTTAAGGGAGATTGTGATGGATATCCGCAGTCATTGCTTATTGACTTACATAAGTATGGAATAGCTGTGTATGAGTTTAATGGTGATGTTTCTAAGGTTCAGGCTACGAAGATATAGGAGAATAATATAGAGAAAGGGAGCTGGTTTGGATTTTTATTAATTCTGAATTAGCTTCCTTTTTATTTGCTATAATATATCTCTCAATTATCCCACCATATCTGCCGAAATATTTATTATATGACAATGAGTGATTGTTTCAGATAGTAAATAAGAAAGGTAGCAGAATATGACATATACAGTTTCAGGCGCGAATTTTAATAAAGATGTTGCGGCACAGGGAACATCTATTAATTATAAAGAAAATAAGGCGGTTAAAAGTGAAGGTGTGGCAGGCTCATTTGCAGGAGTGGTAATCTCTGGCAGTGTGACAGCTGCAAATGACAATACATATGAGGGACTTCTTAAGGAGGCAGATGATGTAAAGAGCCAGATTATGGCGAGTGCTTCCAGTGCAAAGATAAGCCTTAAGGCATTGATGATGAAGTTATCAGGTGCTGATGCGGTAAAGCTAGATGAGGACGGCTTTAATCTTACAGATGCTACACCAGATGATATGGTTAATATTATTGAGAAAATTAAGATTGAACTTGCGATGCACTCTGATGATTATGTTAATTATGGCACAGCAGTTTCCAAGGATAAGATTGAGAGTGTGACTGGAAGTGCAGCAACAGCGGCAAGTGTCGAGAGCCGTATGCAGGGAGCAGATATAGCTGTCAATGATGAAAGTGTTGCTGAGGTTAAAGGCACACTTGAAAGGAGTAAAGAGTTAAAGCCATTATCAGACAACACAAAGAATTACATGGTTGTTAATCGCATAGAGCCTTCAATTGCTGGAATATATCAGGCACAGGCGGCAACCTCATCAAGTATCAGTGCGGATGGCGTTACAATAGGAAAGTGCGCAGATGCAATATCTGACGCTGATTTTGAAGCTTTAAGGCCGGGAATTGAGAAGATAATTGCTTCGTCAGGTCTTGAGGTTAATGATAATACACTTGCGGATGCAAGAGCATTTATTAATGCACAGATTCCTGTTACTAAAGAAAATCTTGAATATAAGGCACAGCTTGATGCGATAGATATTGAAAAGATTCAGGCTGACCCTGATGAAATGCTTAATAAGATACTTGATAACATGAAGCTTGGAGGCAAGGCAGAGAATACGCTCGTTACAGGTTCGCCAATTGATGATATAAGGACAGCTCTTGATACTATTAACAGGGCAGAGTATTCAGATGTTGCAAATGTGGTATCAAAAGGGGAAACATTTACAATAGCAAGCCTTAAGCTGGAGATGGATGCAAGAAGCTTCAGAATTGAATACAGTGCAGCATCAGTAAGCACAGGAAATAGTGAAGTTAGAAATCAGGCATCTGATGTACAGCAGGCAGCAGATAAGGCGTATGACACGCTTGTAACAGCAAGAGTTCTTATGAGTGCAAATGCGTCTATATATCTCGTTAAGAATAACATTTCTATTCTTACAACTCCGATAGATGAGCTTAATTCAATGCTTATGGAATATGAACAGGCGGATGAAATGTATGAAGAAGCGCAGATTGCATATACAGATGTTCTTGAAGCAAGAAAGACATTGAATGAGATAGTAAGAAATCCTGCGCGTGTATTTGCCAGTATGTTTGACAAGATGAATGAAACTTATGAGGCAGTCGGAACTCAGATAAGAGGCGACCTCGGTGATTCATTAAAGAAGGCAGTACAGGAAAGTGCGGATGATATTATTAGGGAGCTTGGACTTGAGGGAACTGATGAGGACAAGGAAGCAATAAAGGTACTGGCTGCTAATAACATGGATATGACAAAGGAAAATGTAGAGATAGTCAAATCTGTTAATGCAATGATTAATAATCTTATTAAGAATATGAAACCAGAGACAGTTCTTAATATGATAAAAGACGGAGTAAATCCAATGAATGCTTCAATTGAGGAAGTCAACGAATATCTTACAGAGGCTAATGATAAAGCATCTAAGGATAATGAGGAGAAGTTTTCAAAGTTTCTTTATAAGCTTGACCGTACCAATGGTATTACTAAAGAGCAGAGAAAGCAGTTTATAGGAATATACCAGATGATGAATATATTCACCAGAGATGCCGGAGTGGCAGCAGGTGCGCTGATTAAGCAGGGAGCTGAGGTCACTATGAATAATCTTATGACTGCATATAATTCAAGAAAGCATTATGACATGGACGCTGTTATTGATGAGAATACAGGAATGGCAGAGGTAAGCGGAATTGCTAACTATTACAGTGCATTATTTATGGCAAATGGTGGATTAGTTACCCCGAATACATTAAAGAATGTGGATAACTCATCCGGAATCGGAGAACAGTCCGTTGAAATGTTTATTGAACAGTTAGAGGATAACTATGATGCGGCAGCCGAGGAACAATATTATGAGGAATATCTTAAGGAACAGCAGGCAGCAGTGCAGGCAGGAGCTGATATATTGAGGCAGATAAGAAATGCAGATACAGAAATAAACAGTGGTAACATACAGGCTGTTAAAGCATTTTTAGAATCCGGACAGTTCCCGGATATCAGAGGTGTTAAGACAACACGTGATTATGCAAGGGATTCGATTGAAAAAATCGGACATAAAGAAAAACTGTCACTTATGTATGAAGAAATGAAAGATGAGACAGAGGAAGAACTTCAGGAGGTTCTTTCCAAAGCAGGAGACCTTGATACACAGATAGATGTCAATTACGAGGGATTTCTGGATTTAAGACTTAAGGACAGAACAATCGGATATATTAAGAATCTGGCATTAAGGCATGATTACAGAATACCGTATATAACAGACTCAGGAAGTACAGGTATGCTGAAACTTACATTGGTTCAGGATCACGACAATAAAGGTCGTATATCTGTAAACATGCTAAGCAGCGTATTAGGAAAAGTTTCTGTTGAGGCTAAGGCTGACAGAGAAAGTCTTGGTATGTACATTGTCAGTGACACAGCAGTTTCAGATGAAGGAAGCCAGCTTCTTGAGGATATGGAAGAAAATTTAAAAGAAGGATTTGGATTTACAAATGTGACCGTCAACATTACAAAATCGTCAGACGTGCCATATGTGACTTATGAAGCAGCGGCTGACAGTGTGGCAACAGATAAGCTGTATGAAATTGCAGCACAGATTGTAAAACTACTTGCAGGCTAAAGATTTGCACAGAAAGTCCGATATATAGAGCATGAACAGGTAAATTGGACAGACAGAAAGGTTAAGATATGAGAATAGGAACTAATGTGGCAGCGATTGTTGCCAACAATGCATTACAGAAATCACAGAATAATCTGTCAACATCAATTGAAAGATTATCATCAGGATACAAGATAAATGGATCTAAGGACGATGCTGCCGGCTGTGCTATTTCTGAAAAGATGAGAGCACAGATAAGAGGTCTTAGTCAGGCCCAGAATAATACAGCAGATGGAGTTTCTGTTTTGAATACAGCAGAAGGCGCAATTACCGAAATCCAGAGTATGCTCACAAGATTAAAGGAGCTTAGCGTTCAGGCTGCTAATGATGTTAATTCAGATGATGAAAGAGAAGCTATACAGAAAGAGATAGAACAGATTAATAATGAGATTGACAGAATATCTGATCAGACAGAATTCAATACACAGTCTCTTATTAACGGTAATCTTTCAAGAAGAGTATATTCAGACCTTCAGGGAGTTAATCAGCTTTCTGTATCTGACAGCTATACAGCAGGTGTATATGGAATAACTGTTACTGAGGACGCAAGACAGGCTATAGCGGTAGGAGCAGGAAGTATTACTATGTCATCAACAGCTTCTATAACAAAAGAACAGGAAGGAACAATAAGCATTAACGGTTACAAGATAAGCATTTCCGAAGGTGATACACTTGATAAGGTGATGGGAAAGATTATTGACGGAGTTAACATCACAGGTGGTTCTGCATTTACAGTTAAAGACCTTAATAATGATACAGCAGCTAATGGTACTGATTATGCAGGTTATGTGCCAACAGCCGATTATGCTGGTTCAACACTTGTTATTATGACTAACCAGTATGGAAGTGACCAGAAGATGAATATAACATGTGATAATGCAGAGCTTGCAGATATTTTGGGAATGCCACAGGCAGCAACACAAGATGGTATATATGTAGAAGGAAGCGATGTTAAGGCAGAGATTGCTACAGGAGATGATGGGAAGCGAATTGGGTTTGCGGATTCGGCAATTCTTTCAACAAAGGGTACTGTAATTACAGTAACAGATGTTAATAACAAAGAGTTTTCAATGGATGTTCCGGGTAATGCGGCAGGTACTGTATTTGACGATAGTAACAATGATGGACAGTCAGCTGCAGGTGCAGGTACAGCGAGAACTATAAGTCAGGAAGTCACAGACGTTGGAACTATGAGCATACATGTAGGTGCTAATCAGGATCAGGTTATTGTTATTGATATTCCGGCAATAACAACGTATTCACTTGGCACGGAGCATATGAATGTCATGACTCAGTATACAGCATCAAGGGCGATATCTACTGTAGATGAAGCTATTAATAAGACTAATAAAATACGTTCAAGAATTGGTGCATACGAGAACAGATTTGATCATACAACTAATAACCTTGAGGTTTCAAGTGAGAACCTTACCAAGTCATTATCAACAATGATAGATACTGATATGTCAGAAGAGATGACTACTTATACTTCTGAAACAGTTCTTACACAGGCAGCTACGTCAATACTTGCACAGGCTAATGAAAGACCTTCACAGGTATTACAGTTATTACAGTAGTTTAAGATTCAATGGTTATATAGGAAAGGGATGCTATGACTAAAGAAACAATTAAGACATTTCAGTATAGAATTACACAGGCTACAGCATCACAGCTTGTTGTGATTCTGTATGATATGGCTATAGAATATCTTAATGATGCATGTGAGAGTGATAGTGCTGAGCAGGCACATAATAATATATATATGGCGCAGAAGGTTATAGACCAGCTTATATGCGGACTTGATATGCAGTATGAGATATCAGCTAATCTTTTTGTAATATATAATCATATGAAGAGGTCACTTATTTCAGCATCTGTAAGTCTTGATAATAATGAGATTAACAGAATTACAGGGCTTTTAAAGAAACTCAGGGCATCCTTTTATGAGGTTAGTAAACAGGATGATTCTGAGCCGCTTATGAAGAATACACAGGCTGTATATTCAGGCCTTACATATTCAAAAGGTGGAATTAGTAATGAAACACAGACTGATAATATAGAAAACAGAGGATTCAGGGTTTAGCTCCGAATCCTCTGTTTATTATAATCTGCGTCTTCTTCTGTTATAGTGTCTTCTCTGTCTTTTTCTTCTTGCCCGTTCTTCAATAATGTAGATGATAAAAAGAATAACGGCACCAATTCCAACAAGTATCCATATATTAATTCTGATACATGTTTTCGGTTTATAAGATGATGAAACATCATTATTAATGTATGGCAGCAGGCTTCCGGTATCTGTTCCGGCAGCAGATATATTAAGTGTAGTTGTGCCGACAGTATTATCATTGTATAAGAACTTAAGATGTGTTGTCATAACACCATTCTCATTGGTCATGTCATAATTATCATCAACTGTCATTGATACATTCGACAATGAACTTTTATTAGGTATTGTGATAAATGAAGCATTTAGCCCAAAGTTTAGTGAAAGAGTTGAGAAAACAGCCGAGTTGTAATAGTTGTCATTAGAGAACATTGCTCCGAGCTGGCTTCCGGTTGTTGTTGATTTCTGGAAATTGGAAAATCCCCAGTCAAAAAGGGTTTTTGTATCAACATATCTTATCTCATCTGTGGCTTCCTTAAATACAACGCATATAAGACGCATACCGTCTTTTTCTGCAAATGTAACAAGTGTATTCTGTGATTCATCAGTATATCCTGTTTTGCCACCCTTGCAGTATTCATAATAGTAGGCACGGCCCTTTAACATCTTGTGTCGGTGTCTTATTGTACGCTGTGCAGACATGTTAGTTGCAGGAATTACATATGCATCGGCAGTTGAATCAATGCTGACAAAAGAAGCATTGTTATAGCACCCTCTTGCAATCATTGCCATATCATATGCCGTTGTGTAGTGGTTGGTATTATATAATCCGCTTGCATTGGCAAAATGTGTATTCAAAGCACCAAGTTCTTTTGCCTTGGCATTCATCATATCGACAAATGCATCTATTGAGCCAGCCACATGTTCACCGAGGGCATAAGCCATCTCGTTGGCAGAATACAGCAGAAGTCCGTGAAGAAGCTGGTTGACAGTAAATTGCTCGCCTGCTTTTGAACTTAAGTTGGCATCCTCATATACATTAATTGAGTTAGCAGCTGACTGTGAAAATGTTACAACATCGTCCATATTACAGTTCTCAATAGTAAGGAGTCCTGTTAAAATCTTAGTTGTGCTGGCTGGATAACATTTTTCATGCGAGTTCCTCTCGAAAAGAATGGAACCTGTATCAGCATCAATAAGAATGCAGCTGTTTGAGTTAACATCAGGTGCATCCGGCCATACAGCCTCTGTGCTGGTTGTGTCTGTCTCACTGTAGACTTTGTTGTATGCTGCAGCCTGGGTATCTGTTGCAAAAGCTGAGAACACCAAAACAGTGGCAGATGCCGCGCTGGCTATCTTTATAAGTAATCCTTTTAAAAATTGCTTTTTCATTATAGAGATAATTCCTCCGATTAATAAAATATACAAATACATTGTAGCCCAGGATTGTACATAAGTAAACCCCGCTTGGCAAAAAGTGATATTTATGGTAAATAATATATAGGAAACTCAGATTTCGGCTATGTCTGTGTGCGGCATGTGCTTTCACGCACTGAACTTGTGCAGATAGTGGCATTAACTCATGCACAGCTTGTCATATTCAAGCATATACCGCACACGGACATAGCCGAAATCTGAGCTAATATATAAGATAGGAGTAACGTATGAGACTTAGAAATGTACCCGGAGCAAGGGAAGTAATGATAGAGAATGAATATGTGTTTACAGAGCCAGAGGGGATGAAAGGCACATGGTCACAGGTTTTCGGTAACGATAATCCAATCCGTATTGAGATTGGTATGGGTAAAGGCACATTTATAACAACACTGGCAGCGAATAATCCTGATATTAATTATGTGGGCATTGAAAAGTATTCAAGCGTGCTTTTAAGAGCTGTAGAGAAACAGGATGAGCTTCAGCTTCCTAATTTAAGATTCATAAGAATGGATGCAGAGGCAATATGTGAGGTGTTTGGAGAGGGAGAGGTAGACAGAATATACCTTAATTTTTCAGATCCATGGCCAAAAGACAGACATGCGAAGAGAAGACTTACCTCAAGACAGTTCATGGCAAGATATGACATTATATTAAAGCCGGACGGACAGGTGGAATTCAAAACAGATAATAAAGATTTATTCGATTTTTCATTAGAAGAGATTAAAGAGGCAGACTGGGAGCTTCCTGTTGTCACATTTGACTTACATAATGACTCTGTACTTAACGAGGGTAATGTAATGACAGAGTATGAGACAAGATTTTCACAGATGGGCAATCCTATCTGTAAACTTATTGCAGTAAGAAATCATTAATAATAAATGCATATACTATATAAAGGCTTTGGGAGAAACATTGTGAAGAATAAAGCATTTGCAAGGAAAGTATCAGAAGTGATGTATGTGCATAAAGGTGCGAATTACAGAGTGGTAAGATTTAAGAATTCCCTCGACGATGTCGTGAGAATTCTTAATACCAAAAAATAATCTAGAGGTCATCGGGCGAGTCATAAGGCTGCACGGTGACTTTTCTTTTGTCCAGAAAATGCTGCACTGTAATGTTTAACAGGTAGCTTAATACGGCAAATACGGGAACTCCAAGGAACATTCCAATTACGCCAAACAGCGCCCCACCTACGGTTATTGAGAACACAACCCATACAGGCTTAAGACCTGTAGTACTGCCGATTATACGAGGTCCAATAAGCAGACCGTCAACCTGCTGGATGCAGACAATCATGATTACAAATATGATAAGTTTGAT
>OGJG01001382.1_pt1 | contig 10515 bp, 6 predicted proteins | sample 1572011 | NCBI WGS metagenome assembly OGJG01 (sample SAMEA2582115, study PRJEB24529) | metagenome | biome: Human gut stool | place: China | collected 2011
TTGTTGTCCCAGGGACAGATCGACGATATTATCAGGATCCGTGCAGGATGGGGCATCATCACGGGCGGCAGACCCATCGGACCGGAGGGCGCGCAGAACCTGGAGGATATCTGCATCTCCCGGAAGCGGTGATTTGTTTTTCCGGGCATATTAGCGCGATAGCACGAATTCGTAAGCTTATGATAGAAGGTCATGTTAGAGACTTTTGCGAAAGCAACCTCTAACAGGGCCTTCTTTTTGTGCTTTATTTGTGCAATTGCATAGAAGCAGGCAGGGGGAAAGCTTCTACAGGACACAGATTTTTCACAGAGTGAACACTTTTTCAATACAAAATCCAACTATACTTGAGAAAACAATGGAATTTGGACGGAATAGCAATCGGAGGTTTGCCGTGAAGAACAAAGAGATCAAGCAGATAATTTTTTCCCAAAAGAAAAACAAAAAATGGATCATCGTTGCGCTGGTACTGGTACTTACGCTGGGTGGCGGTTCTCTGGCAGCAGTGGTGGTATTACATAGAAACGGCAATCGGTCAGAATTATCCATGCCGGGTAATATGGCGGGGCTGAGCTTCACGGAGGATATGACTGCTACGTCAGGTGTTACCAATGTCGGTATCACGGAGGAGACCTTCGATGTGGAAAATCTGACGACAGTGCTAGAGATCGAGGAAGTCTATGCGGCCTCCGGAGAAGAGGTAACTGCAGGAGATAAGATTTTAAAGCTTACGGAGGACAGTGTGGAGGAAGCCAGAAAGGAACTGGAAAGAGCACTGGAGGATGCGGAGCTTGCATATCGCACCGGAGCTATCGAGTATGAGCAAAACCTGATCACAGCGGAGTATACGAGAGACAGTGCCATCCTCACCGGACAGCAGGCGAAGGATGTCTATGATGAGACGGTAGCAAGTCTGCAAAGTGCTGTCACCAGGGCGGAAGAAGAATTGCAGGATGCGGAGGATGATATAGCAGAGTATGAATCCTATGTAAATGACGGTTCCTATAAGAGTTATTTTAAGGTAGATGAATATCAGGCAATCTATGATGAGAACCTGAAAGCACTGACGGACAAGATGGACGAATGGGGTATCAGTTGGTCGCAGGTCACAGGCGGTGGAGGTTCGGTACAGATCGGTGGCGGAGCCGGCGCTAATATGCAGAGCGGCGGAACTTCCAACGCCAGCATTTTAGCTTCTCTTTACAGTATTCTGGAACAAAATCTGAAAGATTTGGAGGAAGCAGAGGATAAATATGAGGATGCATTAACTAATGCTGCTTTTGAATTACAAACTTTGCAGTTAAAGCTTTCCAGTCTCCAACAGGCAGTCACGGAGGCGAAGGAAGATTATGAGATCCAGCTGGCGCAGGCAAAGCTGACCTATGAGACTTCCCAGTCCGGCGCAGAACGGGCAGAGAGTGATTATAATACTACGGTGGAAAAAGCTAAGTCCGATCTGGCAGCTCTGGAAAGTACTTATGAAGATGCCAAGGAGAATCTGGAACTGTTTGAAAGCAGCGTGGGGGACGGATATTTCTATGCATCTGAGGATGGTACGATCCTGCGGACCATGGTGCGGGCGGAGCAGGCTCTGACTTCCGATGCAGTGGTATTCGTTTACAGCAATCCGAAGGAGCTGACGGTCACCGTATCGGTAGATCAGTCGGATATTACAAAACTGACTGTAGGCGACAGTGCTTATGTGCAGTCCTCCGCAGGCAGCGGATATACCGGTGTGATCACAGCCATTGATCCGGTATCCTCGTCTAGCAGCCGTACCAGTGTCACTTACAGCGTGACGGTACAGATCAATGTAGAAGATGAGGAGGACAGTTTAAGTGCCAACGAATCCGTCACCGTAGTCTTCGGCATGACGGAGGAAGAGATCGAGAAGTTACAGCAGAGACAGAGTATGCAGGGCAGACCTGACGATGTGTCCGACGGCGATGCGATGCCGCAGGGCGGTCCCGGAGGCGGCGAAAAGCTGGAAAATGGTGAGATGCCGGAAGGAGCCCCGGGTAACGGAGAAGTGCCGGAAAACGATGGCATGCCGGAAGGAGTCCCGGGCAGCGGAGAAATGCCGGAAAACGGTGGCATGCCGAAAGGCGGCTCCGACAACGGGGAATCTACGGAAAATGCAAATGAACAGCAGGGAGGACAGACACAGTCATGAAATTAAAAAGCCCACATTTTGATAAACTGAAATCCCTCACGAAGAAGCAGAAAAAACTGATCCTGGCGGGGATCGCACTGTTTCTGCTGATTCTGGCGGCCAGTTATACCGTGTTCATCGCACCGTTACTTCAGAAAGAACAGTGGATCTACAAGGAAGAGACCGTGGAGCGTGGTACTTTAAAGGTAGGTGTTACTGAGAGCGGCTCTCTGGAATACAACACAAAATCCATAGATTACGATCTGGATCTGGACGTCAGTGACGATGACGAGGATGACAGTGAGGAAGATGACGATGATACCGTACAGAAATATCTGAAGATAGAGGAGATCTATGCTGCCAGCGGGCAGCGTGTCACCGAAGGCGAGGAACTGCTGAAATTCACGGAAGACAGCGTGGAGGCGGTTCGGGCGCTGTTGCAGAATGCGGTAGTGGAGGCGCAGGCAGACTATGCGGAAGCAGAGAGTACCTATGAATTATCCCTGCTGGAAGCCCAGACCGACTACGATACCCAGAAGATCAGTGCTTCCTATGCGGCATCCATCCGCAATACTTCCGGGACCAGCGTGACGAACAAAGTGGCATCTCTGCAGGTACAGCTGGAGCAGAAGCAGGCGAATACAGCTTCTCTGCAGGAGAAGCTGACAGAAGCCCAGGAAGATTATCAGGATGCATTGGAAGATTATGAAGCGGCAAAAGAAGGTTATGAAGGCGCCGGAACCGATAATACAGTGAATTTTATGACGATCCAGAATGGTTATCTCAGTGCCAGATCCAAATACCAGCAGGCAAAATCAGCGTTGACGCAGGCAGAGGATGCTTTATCGGAGAATGAAAGTGCTATTACCGATCTGCAGAACCAGCTGGCAGCGGCACAGGCAAAGCAAAAAATCGATAAGCTGGATACAGAAGAGACCTATCAGGAAGCGGTGATCACCGGGCAGAATGCCCAGACCACTTACAACGCTGCTGTGGAAGATCTGAAGGAGACCTTACAGGAAGCGGAAGAGACGAAAGAAAAACGGGAAGAACAGTTACAGGCCTTTGAAGATTTCGTCGGAAGTGATGGTATTCTCTATGCCACAGAGGATGGTGTGATCACAGAGGTCAGCTACGAAGCGGGAGATCGCCTGACGACGACAGGAGCTCTGTTTTCCTATGCAACGTCGGATGACATGAGAATCTCCGTGGATGTGACCCAGGAGGATATTGTGGACCTACAGGTGGGAGATGCGGTAGATATCACCTTTACGGCATACCCGGAGGATTCCTATACCGGAAGCATCCTCTCCATCAATACCACGGCTACTTCCGATTACAGCAACACGGTAAGCTACACTGTGGAGATCAGCGTGGAAGGTGAACTGGAGCAGCTCTACGGCGGCATGACGGCAGATGTGATCTTCGTTACCGAAGAAAAAGAAGATGTCCTCTATGTATCCCGTAAGGCGATCGTAGAAGAGAACGGCAAGACCTATGTCTATCGTAAGACAGCACTGGGAGGTAAGGAACTGGCGGAGGTAGAGACCGGCATTACCAATGGCGTGGACATTGAGATCCTGTCAGGACTGGAAGAAGGGGACACCATCTATCTGGCAAGCAAAGTCAGCTCCGAGGCAGAGGTAAAGAGCACGCAGGAGGATTCCGGCAGCAGTGCTGATACCACAACCGGCAGTGATATGGAGCTTCAGGAATTCAACGAATCCCTTATGCCAGAGGATATGCAGATGCCTTCCGGAGGAGCAATGCCGCAGGGTGGTCCTGGGGGTAGTAATTCCGACAGCTTCGGCGGCGGAATGCCGGGCGGTCCCGGAAGACAATAAATCAGGCGGATGGAACAAATGTTGAGAAACAGACAGGAATGATTGGGAACAATTATGAAGCAGAATGAAAATGGGAAAAAGATCAAGGAAACTATAAAAAATCGGATGAGCTGGATCGGATCATGGAAAAGCTGGTCGAAAAGGCGCAAGCTCACCACAGGTATCTGTGGTGTCTGCGTGATCGTTGTAGTGGCTGGGGCCATCAGCATCTTTGGTAGTTCTGATACGGAAGTCATTTATAAAGAGACCACCGTAAAATACGGGACACTGGTCAAAGGTGTGACGGAGAGCGGCTCCGTGGATATCGGTACGGTGGATCAGACCTTTGATCTGGATATGAGTGCCCTGCAGAGAACGGATACTTCCGGCAGCAGTTCCTCCGGCAGTTCATCAGGTGGCTCCTCCGGTAGTACTGCCGGCAGCAGCTCTGGATCCGGTGGATTTGGCGGCATGAGTGCTTCCGGCGGCGGAGCCCAGGGAGGCTTAGACATGTTTGGGCAGATCTTCAATATGGGCGGCAGCAGCTCCGGCAGCAACGGTGACGATTCTACCCTGACCGTGGCAGAAGTAGTGGTCTCCGTGGGGCAGCAGGTATCCGAGGGAGATCCCCTGTACCTGCTGGAAGAAGACAGTGTCTCCGATCTGGAAGACGAACTGCAGTCTAACGTTGAGAAAGCAAAAGCGGATCTGGAGGCGGTGGAAGCCGACCAGACCCTGTCAAAACAACAGGCAAAATACACTTATGACAGCAGCACTGCTTACGGCAGTTATATTGATACCGAGTACAGTACTACATTGCAGGAACTTCAGAATACAGTAGATTCTGCGGAGAGCACGCTGGAGCAGGCGAAGAGCAGCCTGGTAGATTATCAGGCACAGCTGGAGGAAGTAACGGCAGCCTATGAGGATGCGGCACAGGTATTGTCGAACTGTAAATACAGCCTGAACAGTACAGACGCAGCAGATGATACTTACGGATATGTCTATTACGCGCAGCTGACGGGGCAGGCACAGTCCACGGCAGATTCCCTGGAGCAGCAGAAGGAAGAGCTGGAACAGAGAGTAGAGCAGGCGGAGGAAAATGTAACCACTGCCGAGACCGCTTATAATAAAGCAAAGCGGGAACTGGGGCAGGGAAAACTGACCGCAGCCGAGACAAAAAAACTGCGGACGCTGGCTTACAATACCGCACAGGAGACTTACGATATTGCGCTGGGGTATCTGGAACAGGATCTGTCCGATCAGCAGGAAACCTACGATGAGACTCTGGAAAAATGGAACGAGTTCAGCACTTATATCGATGGTAATGCAGTATGTGCAAGATACAACGGTGTCATCACCGGCGTGGATCTGGAGGCCGGAGACAAGATCAGTACCGGAACCTCTCTGGTTACCTTATACGATATGGACGAAGTGACCATAACGGTAACGGTGGATGAAGATGACATGACGGATATCTCTCTGGGATCTGCAGCGAATATTGCATTGACGGCATATCCGGAAGATATCTTTACGGCAAAGGTGACGGCTATCGGAGATGCGACATCGGATTCCAGTGGAAATATAACTTATGACGTAACTGTCACATTAGAAGGGGATGTTTCAGGACTGTTCCAGGGCATGACAGGAGATGTAACTTTCGTTACGGAACAAACGGAAGAAGTGCTGTATGTCTCATGCAGAGCCATTATCACAGAGGATGACAAGACTTATGTAAAAGTGAAGACAGCAGATGGAAGCATTGTGAAAAAGGAAATAACGACAGGACTGTCAGATGACTCTAATGTGGAGATCTCCGGAGATATTGCAGAAGGAGATACCGTATTGATCGAAAGCAGCATTACGAAGTAGAGCGGAGACCTGTGGGAAAGTAAGGTCAATGGAAGGGAAGAAGTAGAATATGAGATTATCCGAAATATTACGTCTGGTGTGGCTGAACCTGTCACAGAATAAATTCAAAGTGATCCTGACTTCCATCGGTATCGTTGTAGGATCCGCCACCATAATGCTGGTGCTGGCGATAGGTACCGGTGGAAAAGAAGAAGTGGCGGAGCAGTTCAAGAACCTGAATGCCGGAGCCATTGATATTTCCTGCGACAGCAGTGACAGCGGTGGTTTTAGCTTTGAAATGCCGGGCGGTGGAGGAAGCGTTACCGTCACAAATATGGGCGGAGGTCCCGGAGGAGGTTCCGGCGGCGGTATGTCCGGTGGTCCCGGCGGGGGAATGGATTTCGGCGGATTTTTCGGATTCGGACAGGAGGAAGAGAGCGAAGCCGTGACATTGACCAGTGAAGACTGTGATGATCTGGCGACTTTTGTCTCCGGAATCTCTGCAACTACGATCTCTTATTCCACTACAGCATCGGTGGAGGGAGGCAATATGACCTCTGCTTCCTATTACACCATTGCCGGTGTGGAGGACAATTATGCTGTCATCAATAATCTGGAAATGGCCATCGGGGATTTCCTCACAGAAGAAAACAACGAGAGCAAGGAAAAGGTGTGCGTACTGGGTGCCACCGTAGCAAAGGAAATTTTTGGCAGCGCCTACGATGCTTATGACGGTATAGTCTATATTGATGGGCGCCCCTATATAGTGTCAGGGGTACTATCCGAGATGGGAACTGTGGCATCCGGCATCAGCCCGGATACGGCAATCTATGTACCTTACGAAACCGGCATCAAATACATTACCGGTACGAATATCAGTCCAACCATCACGGTCATTGCGGAGGATGTGAATCAGGTGGATACCGTAATGACGGATGTGGAGAGTGCCTTAAAAGAAAGCTATCCCAACACCACATTTACCATCAGCGATGCCGGAAGCAAGATGGAGGCAGCCTCCGCTTCCAATGAGACTTTGACATTACTGCTGATCTCTATGGCAGTGATCGTATTTATCGTCGGCGGTATCGGTATTATGAACGTGCTGTTTGTATCCATCAAGGAGCGTACCAATGAGATCGGTATTTTGAAAGCGCTGGGCTGTTCCCGGAAGGATATCCTGTTGGAGTTTTTATTGGAGGCAAGCTTTACCAGTCTGGTAGGAGCGGTACTGGGGGTATTGGTGGCGCTTGGAATCACCCCGTTAGTGCAGTTGTTCAACGTGAGAGTGTCCCTGTCGGTACAAGGTGCAGTATTGTCGCTGTTGTTTGGTGTCTTCACCGGAAGTATCTTCGGCTTCTATCCGGCGTATAAGGCATCGAGACTGATCCCCGTAGAAGCTTTAAATCAGGAGTAGTGCGAAAGGTGTAAGGATTATGATGGAAAACGCAATGATCACCATGAAAAATATAAATAAAGGCTATATGCTGGGAGAGGAGCGTCTGCCGATTTTGAAGGACATCAATTTTCAGGTAAATAAGGGAGAATATGTGGCAATCTTAGGCCCTTCCGGTTCCGGTAAGACTACGTTAATGAATATGATCGGCTGTATGGATGTGATGGACAGTGGGGAATATTATCTGGATGGCATGGCAATCCACGAGACCAAAGAGGACGACCTGACCATGGTGCGCAACCAGAAGATCGGGTTCATTTTCCAGAACTATCAGCTGATCCCGACCTATAATGTCATGCAGAATATTATCATGCCCCTGCTGATGCGCGGCATGACCCACGAGGAAGCAGAAGAAAAGTGTAAAAATACGATCAAACTGCTGGGGCTGGATCATCGTATCGGACATAAGCCCAACGAATTGTCCGGCGGACAGAAGCAGAGAGTATCCATTGCCAGAGCACTGGTGGGACAGCCGGCGATCCTTCTGGCGGATGAGCCTACCGGTGCACTGGATCAGACCAGCGGTAAGGAAGTACTGAAGCTGTTCCGGGAACTGAACGATATGGGCAACACCATCGTCATGATCACCCACGACCTGGGCGTTGCCCAGTCCGCGAAGCAAATTGTCCGCATCGTGGACGGACAGTTGCAGGAGTAAAAGACGCCCCCTTTTCCAGCTTGCGTGTGTCAGATGCATATAGTAAAATAGTACACAGAAAAAGCAGAACTAAAATAAGCTTTTGATATGGGTGGATTATGAAGAGAAACAGTGACAGGCGTTCGGAAAATACAATCGTATTCAGCTATCTGAGAACTTATTTGATCGTATTGATCATACCGTTGATCATCTGCTCTCTGTACTGCGGGCGGGTGATCAGCATCCTGGAGCGAGACGATACGCTTCAGGCGGTGGAAAAGCTCCGCTATTCGGAGACATCGGTGGACACGCTGCTGGAAGAGGCGGAAGGCGTCGGCAGTATGATCCTTAATAATGTAGCGGTGCAGAATTTTACCGGCAAGGCAGACGCGCTGCAATATCCGAATACCTACAGTATTATAGAGCTGCAGAGGACATTGCCGGATATTTCCTATACAAATGAAAATATCTACGGATATTTTATTTTCTTTGATCAAAGCCAGCTGGTGATCAACAGGAACATTGCGTACACTTATCCGGACTTTTATGAGCTGTATTTTCATGAACAGCAATATGATACCTATGAGGAGTGGCTGCAGAACAAGACCGGGATGAACAGACAATACGGTATTCTCGCAAGCCGTGAATATCTCTTCGGACAGGCAGGCATCACCGAAGAGATGATGACCTACGATGTCCCGCTTCCGTCATATTCCTTCGAAGACAACAGTCTGGTCAGAGTCTGTATCCGCAAGGCTGCGGTGGAAGCATTGATGCCGACACTGGCAGAGGATACGGCACAGATGATCCAAAATGACCAGGGGAAGCTGTTATATTGTGAAGGAATGATTGATGCACAGGAGACGGAGGAACTCCTCGCAGCCTCCGGTCGGGAAAAGGATTATGACGGCGTACATTGCAAATATATTCGTTATCAGGGCGAGCAGTATCTGCTGTTGTCCGCCACTTCGGAACGCACGGGATTGACATATTCCTTCCTGCAGCCGTCCCTTGCCGTCAGAGTCAGAGGACTTCAGACGGTGCTGTATATGGTGCTGCTGATCCTCTTCGCCGGACTGGTGGGAATCATCCTCAGCATCCGGATGTCTTATAAGACAGCGCGACCGATCAACGAACTGTTGAAAGAAGTACTGGTGAATGATAATGAAGTCAATGGAAATACGATGTTTTCCCATCTGCACAATTCGTACCGGAGACTTATGACAGCCAACAGCGAGCTGCAGACCGCGATGGAAGAGCAGAAGCCTTTTCTGCAGGAGGTGTTCAGCTATCAGCTGTTGTACGGCAATATCGGTCTGGACGATGATATCTATAAAAATGCGGATTACGTACAGTTTGCCTATCGGGATAAGGTATTCTGGGTATTGCTGTTCCGCGGCAGAACGGAACAACTGCCGGAGGGACCCTTGCAGGCGCATAATCTGTATACCATCGTACTGACGGAACTGATCCGCAAATTCCTCCCGGACAGACAGGTGATCACAGCCGGTGAAGACAAAGTTATCGTGATCATGGAATTGCCGAAAGAGCAGCGGGCGGAATACCACAGACAATCCGAAGCTCTGGTACAAAAGCTGGGACAGGAGCTGCCGGAAGCGCTGGCAGACGGGATCGGGGTATACGGCGGAACCGTGGCAGAGGATCTGGCGCAGATCAGTATTTCTTATGAAAATGCCATGTTGATGCAGCTCTATCAGGAAAAAGACGGCTCCCGGAATATTATTTGGTATGAAAAGCAGAAGCAGGTGAATACCTATCCGACGGAAGAGAAATGCCGTGCGCTGCTCCATCAGGTACTGAAGGGCGATGTGGAAAATGTCTATCAGACGTTTGCGGATGTGATCGAAGAGTATTTTATTCAGGGAAGCCTGAATCCCTATCTCCAGAATCTGCTGCTGGATGAGCTGCAGATCAATCTGGTACGGATCATGGATATCCTGCGGGTATCCGACAACGAATATCAGGAATTCTGCCAGAGACTGGAGCGCAATCATAATGACGATATGCTGGAGCGGATCCGGATCACGAGGAATCTGTATCTGGAGCTGGGACAGAAGGTATACGAGCGGAAAAACGGCAAGGTCGTGGAGCTGTCCGCAGTGATCGCCTATTTGAACCTCCACTATGCAGATCAGGATCTGTCGCTGACGAGTACGGCGGAAGCCATGCAGGTAAGTGAGGGATATCTGTCCACACTCTTCAAACAGGAAACGGGAGTAAAGTTCTCCTCCTACGTGGAACAGCTTCGAATGGAGCAGGCAAAACAGCTGCTGAGTACAACATCCATGACCATACGGGAGATCACACAGCGGACGGGATACACTTCGGAGAATTCCTTCTGCCGGGCGTTCAAGAGAGTGACCGGTATGAGCACGACGGAATGGAAAACCCAGGAAAAATAAGGGTTTTCGGACATATTGAAAGGATTGCATATTCATTTTAAGTAAATGAATATGCAATTTTTTTGCGCCTTTTTTGGGGAGGAAGTTTTGCATATGCGTCAAAAAGAGATGGATATATACAACACCATATGGGGTGTGTTTTAATCGGGCTATCAGGAGGGCAGACAAAAAGCTGCCAA
>OGJG01001386.1_pt1 | contig 10470 bp, 9 predicted proteins | sample 1572011 | NCBI WGS metagenome assembly OGJG01 (sample SAMEA2582115, study PRJEB24529) | metagenome | biome: Human gut stool | place: China | collected 2011
CGACGAAATCGAATTCTAACGAATTACCGATTTCTGTCCCACTCTCTTATTTTTTATCTCATGGTCACAAATTCTTCGGATCCAGTTGGGTGAATGGCGACAGTTGCATCGAAATCGGCTTTTGTCTCTCCCATCTTGATAGCAACTGCAAATCCTTGGATCATTTCATCGACTCCGTAGCCAAGACCATGAAGGCCAACGACCCTTTCTTCGGGACCAGCAGTGATGAGTTTGAATTTTGCTTGCTGGCGGTGTTGGGTGACAGCAGTGTACATGGAAGCAAATTGAGAAGTATAGACTTTGATATTCTCTTTACCATAAGTTTGCTGGGCTTCTTCCTCCGTTAGGCCAACGGTTCCAATAGCAGGGTGAGAAAAGACAACGGTTGGGATGTTTGTATAATCCATTTTGGCATTGACTTTTCCATTGAATAGTCGTTCAGAAAGAGTGCGTCCAGCTTTAATAGCAACAGGGGTTAATTCTTTTTCTCCTGTGACATCCCCAAGAGCATAGATTCCTGGAATAACTGTATTCTGGTATTCATCCACTGCAATGAATCCTTTTTCATTTAAGGTGACGCCTGCAGCTTCTAGATTGAGATCCTGAACGTTTGGTTTTCGTCCAGTTGCCCAGATAACATGATCTGCCACGTGGCTGGTCATATCCTCAAAATAAATCTTCACCCGACCATCTTCTAATTTTTCAAGCTTCATGGGAACCTTATGTTTGTGAAGCGGAAGGTTTTGTTTTTTCATTTCTTCCATTAAGCCGTCGACAATGTAGGAATCAAACTTTCTTAATGGACGATCACCGCGAACGAAGAGATCGGTCTGAACACCAAGGGCATGGAGCATACCGGCTAGTTCCACTGCGATGTAGCCAGCTCCAATAATGGCAACGGATGTAGGGAGTTCTTCCCAAGCAAAGACATCATCAGACGTTTCGCCAAATTCAGCTCCAGGAACAGAAGGAATAAAGGGATGGGCACCGGTCGCAATCACGATATGCTTGGCCTTAATGGTTTCCCCATTTACCTCAATTGTATGAGCATCTACAAAACGGGCACGTCCTTCAATTCGTTCAACCCCATTGCGTTTAAAACTGCCATCATAGGAATTACGGGAACGGTCAATATAGGCTTCGCGATTTTTTCTTAAGGTTGCAAAATCAAATCTGGTTTGTTCAGAAGTAAATCCATAGTCTGGTCCATAATCGCGAATAGCTTCTGCAATTTGCGCACCATACCACATAATTTTTTTAGGCACACATCCTCTGTTGACACAGGTGCCACCCAGTTGTTTTTCTTCAATGACGGCAGCCCGAGCTCCGTGCTCCCCAGCCCGGTTCATCGTAGCGATTCCTCCACTACCTCCACCAATTGAAATAATATCAAATTCTTTCATGTTTTCCTCCTAAATGGGATTTCAGTTTGATTGTAATATCAACTGTTACAAAAGTCAAGGGTTTAGCATGTTACCAAGCATTTAAATTTCATTTTGCCGTGTCAATTTTAGATAGAAAAGTAAGGAAATATGGTATACTATGGTATAGAATAAAACGCTTTCTTTGATGGAGAAAAACGATGAAGAAATTGAAAAAATGGCAACTATTTACAGCTGCAGGTGCAGCAATTGTGGTGATTGGAACAGGAAGTGTGATGATGTTTTCGCACCCAAGTACTCCTGATCAGGCAATCACGAAAGAAACTCCAATGGTGCAAACGGTCAAGGATGGATCGATCGCTTCTTCGGTCTTGTTAACTGGGAAAGTCACTGCTAATCAGGAACAGTATGTCTATTTTGATGGAACCAAAGGGGATTTGCAGTCGATTTTGGTCAATGTAGGAGATCAAGTAACGGCCGGTCAGCCAATTGTTCAGTATAGCAGTACAGAGGCCCAAACCGCTTATGATGCAGCCGTTCGTGCTGTCAATAAGGCAGATCGTCAGTTAAATGACTTACTGACAAATGGTGTGACCATTGATACGACAGGCGATGAAGAAGCAGATGCCAAATCAGCTTCGCAGACCCAACGGACAGTCGATTCTCAAGCTAGCGATTTACGAGATGCCAAGTCGGATGCGGTCGATAATATGAACAAGGCTAAGGCTCTTCTGGATGCGACGACGGTCAAGAGTAACACAGATGGCACTGTAGTCGAAGTTAATAAAGATGTTTCAAAATCGACTACAGGGACCAACCAAACTCTGGTTCACATTGTGAGCAACGGAAATTTACAAGTCAAAGGGGAATTGTCTGAATACAATTTGGCCAATATCTCTGAAGGTCAGGAAGTGGTCCTCACTTCCAAGGTTTATCCGGATAAAACCTGGACAGGAAAGATTTCTTATGTAGCGAACTATCCGACCGACGCGGGTCAAGCAGGTGCCAATGCAGCAGGTGGAACACAAGGAAGCGGTGGAGCCAAGTACCCATTCACAGTGGATATTACCAGTGAGATTGGGGAACTCAAACAAGGCTTTTCTGTCAATATTGAAGTCAAAAGTTCTACTCAACATCCCCTTGTTCCCGTGACAAGTGTCATGGCTGATGGGGATACGAGTTATGTATGGACGGTCGAAAATGGCAAGGCTAAGAAAGTAAAAGTGACGCTTGGTAACGCCGATGCTGAAAATCAGGAAATCTTGTCAGGCTTGAAGAAAGATGCTCAAGTTATTGTGAATCCTAATGAGAAACTGGAAGATGGAAAAGAGATCGGAAAATATGACAAAATTGATTGAACTAAAAGGAATCAATAAAACCTATAAAAATGGAGATCAAGAACTTCGTGTCTTAAAAGACATCGATTTAGAAGTCGAAGAGGGCGAGTTTGTGGCCATTATGGGCCCATCGGGCTCAGGGAAATCGACCTTGATGAACGTCATTGGCTTATTGGACCGACCGACCAGTGGAGAGTATTTCCTAGAAGGCCAGGAAGTTGGAAACCTCAGTGAGAAAAAATTAGCACGTGTTCGAAATGAACAGATCGGTTTTGTCTTTCAACAATTCTTTCTTCTCTCTAAGCTCAATGCCTTTCAAAATGTGGAACTGCCTCTCATTTATGCGGGAGTTCATCCTGCTAAACGGAAGGAATTAGCTGAGCAGTACCTTGAAAAGGTAGAGCTCCATTCTCGCATGCACCATTTGCCTTCAGAGCTCTCAGGAGGTCAAAAACAGCGGGTTGCTATTGCTCGAGCCCTTGTCAATCAGCCAGCCATCGTCTTAGCAGATGAGCCGACTGGAGCCCTAGATACCAAGACGGGGGAGCAAATAATGGACTTGTTAACCAAGCTAAACCAAGAAGGAAAAACCATTATCATGGTTACACACGAGCCAGAAATTGCAGCCTTTGCGCATCGTCGCATCGTCATTCGTGATGGAGTGATCTCCTCAGATAGCAAGCTGGAAAGGGGGACCTAATGCAAAATTGGAAATTTGCGATCAGCTCGATTATGAGCCATAAATTACGGTCTTTCTTGACCATGGTAGGGATCATTATTGGGGTTGCTTCTGTCGTTGTCATTATGGCTCTTGGAGATGGAATGAAAGCTGGTGTCACCAAGACCTTCACCAAGGACCAAGAGTATGTACAAATCTCTTATTCTCCCAACAAGAGTGGCTATGTGACTGGGATCAATATTGGCCCTTCTGATGATACTGGAGAAGGAGAAGGCGGAGGCGAAAGTGGCCCTGCAGCTGAAGACCGAGGGATGGCTGCTCCATCGGATATCGATGGGGAAAACGCTGAAGATGTTGATGGTCAAGTCCAAGAAGCACCACCAGTTGTGCAAGAATCTTGGGTTAAGGAATTAACCAAGATTCAAGGCATCGATGGTTACTATGTTGGCAATACCTCCAATGCAACCATTGCTTTTCAAAAGAAAAAAGCAGACGGAGTGAACATCCAAGGGGTAAATGAGACCTATTTTTCTGTCAAAAAGGTTGAGCTCTTATCTGGACGAAAATTAACCCCTTCAGACTATAGTAATTTCTCACGGGTGGTGCTCCTTGATGAAGGATTGGCCCAACAATTATTTGGAACGGAGAATCCGCTGAATCAGGTGGTCTCTGTTGGGGACAACAATTATCGTGTCGTTGGTATTTTCAAGGATCCAAATGCAGGGACAGCCCTCTATGGAGCTTCTTCAGGTGGAAGTGCCTTGATGGCCAATACCCAACTGGCTTCTGAATTCGGAACGGATGAAATTCAAAATATTGTCGTCCATGTGCCGGATGTGAAGCAGATTAAAACCGTTGGGATCGAGGCTGCTCAAAAGCTAACAGAACTTTCAGGTGTTCGCCAAGGAGAATTCCAAATCTTTAATTTGGATAGCATCCTAGAGGAAACCAACAAAGTAGTAGGAATTATGACATCAGTAATCGGAGCTATTGCTGGGATTTCTCTCTTAGTTGGTGGGATTGGAGTCATGAATATCATGTTGGTTTCTGTCACTGAGCGGACGAGAGAAATTGGACTTCGCAAAGCCTTGGGAGCAACCCGAGGTAAGATTCTGGTTCAATTTTTGATTGAGTCGATGGTCTTGACTATCATTGGTGGGCTGATTGGACTTGGCCTTGCTTATGGTGTGAATAGCTTGATTACTACACTCGCAGCAGCCTCCCTAGAAGGACCACCGATTATTTCCTTAAATGTCGCTATCGGCAGTATTATTTTCTCTGCTTTTGTAGGCATTATCTTTGGAATTTTACCAGCGAATAAGGCTTCTAAGTTAAATCCGATCGAAGCACTGCGTTATGAATAAAAAATAGGAGCGGGTCAGGATGAATGGTTCAAGATTCTCCACGCTCCTTTTTGATGCTGTTGTGGAATAGCTTGTCGAAACTTTTTCAATCATCTCATCTTATACAGGTCAAGCTATTTAGGTAGTCAACGATGGTCTTCAGATGTTTTTGAGTATTCATTCAAGAAGCTGCATTTTTTCTTCCATCTTATTTTTGTTTAATTGGTAAATATTAGTGAATTTCTGGTCTAAATATGATAGAATAGGGGAGAATAACTTAGGAGGTTCCAAATGACTACTGAACATATGGAAGAATTAAATGACCAGCAGATTGTCCGTCGTGAGAAAATGGCGGCCCTTCGTGAACAAGGAATCGATCCATTTGGGAAGCGATTCGAACGCACTGCAAATTCAGGTCAATTAAAAGAAAAATATTCAGAATTAGATAAAGAACAACTCCACGACTTGAACGAAACAGCTATTATTGCTGGTCGTCTCGTAACCAAACGTGGAAAAGGAAAGGTTGGCTTTGCCCATCTTCAAGACCGTGAAGGTCAAATTCAGATCTACGTTCGTAAGGATGCTGTTGGAGAAGAAAACTACGAGATCTTCAAAAAAGCAGACCTTGGAGATTTCCTTGGTGTTGAAGGGGAAATCATGCGCACAGACATGGGTGAACTTTCGATTAAAGCAACTCATATCACTCACTTGTCAAAAGCCCTTCGTCCTTTGCCTGAAAAATTCCACGGACTTTCAGACGTTGAAACCATCTATCGCAAACGTTATTTGGATTTGATTTCAAACCGTGAAAGCTTCGAACGCTTTGTAACCCGTTCAAAAATCATCTCTGAAATCCGTCGTTATTTAGACGGTCAGGGATTCCTTGAAGTGGAAACACCAGTGCTTCACAATGAAGCTGGGGGTGCGGCTGCCAAACCATTTATCACTCACCACAATGCGCAAAACATTGACATGGTGCTTCGTATCGCGACGGAGCTTCACTTGAAACGTTTGATTGTTGGTGGGATGGAACGCGTATACGAAATTGGACGGATCTTCCGTAACGAAGGAATGGATGCCACTCACAACCCTGAATTCACTTCGATCGAAGTGTATCAAGCTTACGCTGACTTCCATGATATCATGGACTTAACAGAAGGCATTATCCAACATGCTGCGAAAGCGGTCCATGGTGATGGTCCAATTGACTACCAAGGAACAGAAATCAAAATCAACGAACCATTCAAACGGGTTCACATGGTTGATGCAATCAAAGAAATCACAGGCGTTGACTTCTGGCAAGACATGACCTTTGAAGAAGCTGTAGCACTTGCAAACGAAAAACATGTACCAGTTGAAAAACACTACACAGAAGTGGGACAAATTATCAATGCCTTCTTCGAAGAATTTGTTGAAGAAACCTTGACGCAACCAACTTTTGTTTATGGTCACCCAGTAGCAGTGTCACCTTTGGCTAAGAAAAATCCAGAAGACCCACGCTTCACTGACCGTTTCGAACTCTTCATCATGACCAAAGAGTATGCCAATGCCTTCACGGAATTGAATGATCCAATCGATCAATTGCAACGGTTTGAAGCGCAAGCGCGTGCCAAAGAATTGGGAGATGACGAGGCTACAGGCATCGACTATGACTATGTTGAAGCCCTTGAATATGGTATGCCACCAACAGGTGGACTTGGAATTGGTATTGACCGTCTCGTTATGTTGTTGACCAATGTAACAACGATTCGCGACGTCCTTCTCTTCCCAACTATGAAATAAGCTAAAAGAAAACACTGATCGCAAGATCAGTGTTTTTTAGTCTTCCATATAAGAAGTGTCGTTCCAAGTGTCTAAGTGATAGTGCTCAAAATCATCTGTTGTCAAAATCGTCACGCTGGCATTGTCTAGTCCGCCATTTTTGCGGAGTTCTCCTGTGTCATAACCAAGCAAGGTTCGAATAGAAGCTGTCAAATTAGCCCCATGTCCAACGATGAGAACAGTATCGAGCTCTTTTCCTTTCAGGCTTTTTACAAAATCACAGGTACGTTTGGTCGTTTCATAGACAGATTCTGCATCAAAGATTTCATTTTGAAAGCGAGCGAGGTTATGGCGAAAGGCATCCATTTGTTGGGGATAGATAGCTGAAATGGTAGAAATTTTAGCCCCTTCCAGTTTTCCTAAATTCCACTCACGAAGAGCAGGCGTTGCTTGCAATTCTAGAGGTGTCTCCAATTGATCGAGGATGATCTGTGCGGTATGGACTGTTCGTGGCAGATCACTTGCAAATACTGCATCAAAAGGAACAGTAGCCAGGTGCTTTCCTAATTTTTCAAGCTGATGAATGGAGGCTGGTAACAACGGAGAATCGCCGTTTGATCCCTGAAAACGTCCCTCTTCATTCCATTCTGTCCGTCCGTGTCGAATAAAATATAGTTTCACAATCTTGGCTCCTTCTCTGTCTTTATTCCAAAATATCTGCAAAAGTCGCTTTAACGAAGTCTGCTAGAAGTTGTGGTTTGATTTGAATACTATGGCCGATTTCCCCAGCAGATACGATCATGGTTTCTAACTGAAGGGCAGATTCATCGATAAAGATAGGAAAAGGATGCTTTTGACGAATGCCTACCGGATTATTGGCACCATGAATATAACCTGTTGTTTTTTCGAGATCCTTTTGAGGAATCATTGCCACTTTCTTATTTCCCGATAATTTGGCCAATTTTTTCTCTGAAAGATGCTCCGTGATAGGAATGATCCCAATCACGGGACCCGTTTTATCTCCTTTGAGAGCTAGGGTTTTGAAAATAGTAGAGCGATCAATTCCTTCTGGTAAGATCCCTTCTAAAGCGTTGATTTGTAAGCCTATGTGCTCAATTTTTGCTTTCGTCAAGATCTGCTCGACCAAGGTTTTTTTCACTTTTTGTTTTTTTGCCATGGCTTTCTCCTTTTCTCTTTTTCTCTACAAAATCAGATTTCATTAGACCATTATAACATATAATAGCGGTGATATTGCTTTCTCCTTTAAAAATAGAAAACAGCAGAAAAAGTGGAGATCACTTGATCTGCTGTTTTAAGGCTATGAGGAAGAGCCATCTTTTTGTACCTTGAAAAGTTTCCGATAAATCGCTTCTTGGTCTTGCGTCGGAGCAATTTGGTTGAGATCCAAGTAGTGTGAGAATCCATTTAATTGCCCTTGAGAGGTATATTGATGCAAGTCATATTCCGTATTGGTATCTGGCGCAGCATTATAATAGCCATCATCAAATCCATATGTTGGAATCCAAAGAGCAGTAAATTTATCAGTGGAGATACTGTGTTCTTCCATGAAGTAGGTTCCGATATAGATTCCAATATTTTTTGCACCAAGAGCTTGTAGTTTTGCTCGGAAGGCTTCAACACCTGCATTCATATCCTTCATAGTTTTTTCCTCAACGTCTAACCAATAGTAGGTCGGTTTGTAAGGAGAAGCAGCCTTGTAAAATTCTTCTGCTTCTTTTTCCATTTCTTTTTTATCCTTAGCAGCGACATAAGCATAGACTGCGACAGGGATATTTCGTTTTTGGAATTCTTGAATATGGGTTTTAAAAGATTTGTCCAGACCATTCAAGTGAGTCGCCGCATTTTCCTTTTTAGCTTGGGCTCCACTATGAACGCGAACAATCACACCTCCCACATTTTGGGAGAGGACATCGTAATCAATTTCACTAGGCAATTGCCAGCCTGAGATATCAATGATCGGGCGGCCAACCAGTTCTGGATTGATGTCTTCTTCTTTTTTTGAAGAAGAGCTTGCAGTAGTTGTTTTTCGAGGTGTATTGGAGTTCGGAATGGTTTTGGTTGTTTCTTGTCGCTCTCTTGCTTGCAGATCGGCAATCGTTCGTGAAAGAACGAGAAAAGAAATGATACCGATAAAAAAGACCAAGAGAACAGCGGGTTTTATCCTTTTTCTCATACAGAAACATTTTACCGTAAAAAAAACGAAAAGGCAAAACTTAATGCTTAAAAGATGCTGATTTCAGCCATTATTTTCAAAAAAAAAGGAATCTTTTCATCGAAAAAGGATAAAAATATATGAAAATAAGAAGAATGATTAGAATATTTCTTGAAAATTGGGAAGAAGCCGAATCTTTTCTGGCCTTTCCTTGGTTTTGCTTCTTAAAAATGATATAATGAAGGTTGAACATTAGGAATATGGTGAACTATGAAAATTGATAAAAGACATCTTTTAAATTATTCCATCCTCATTCCCTATTTGATTTTATCCATCATTGGCTTGATTGTTGTCTATTCGACAACAAGTGCCTTGGCAATTCAAAGTGGAGTGAGTTCGATCCGGATGGTGCGGACGCAGGGGCTCTTTTTTATCCTCAGTCTCTTGACCATTGCATTGATCTACAAGTTTAGTTTAAACTTTCTTCGAAATAAGAAAGTTTTAGCTATTATTATCTTTATTGAGGTAATTTTGTTACTTCTTTCAAGGTTTGTTACTGATACGGTCAATGGGGCTCATGGTTGGTTGACAATTCCTGGAGGCTTCAGTATCCAGCCAGCGGAGTACCTTAAGGTGATCTTAGTCTGGTATCTAGCCTTGATCTTTTCTAAACGACAAGACGAGATACGCGATTATGATTATCAAGCCTTGACCCACAATGAATGGATCCCAAGGAATTTAAACGATTGGCGTTGGCTGACCTTGATTCTGATTGGAATCGTTGTGATTATGCCGGACTTGGGAAATGCGACGATCTTGGCCTTAACGGTCTTGATCATGATTACGGCTAGTGGAGTGGGGTACCGTTGGTTCACCTCTCTGCTTGGTTTAGTCGTTAGTGGATCGGCGATTATGCTTGGTTCAATTTGGATCATCGGTGTGGACCGTGTCGCTAAAATTCCTGTTTTTGGTTATGTAGCCAAACGTTTTAGTGCCTTCTTTAACCCCTTTAATGACTTGTCTGGCGCAGGTCACCAATTAGCTAATTCTTACTATGCAATGAGTAACGGTGGCTGGTTTGGCTTGGGGCTAGGAAATTCCATTGAAAAACAAGGTTACTTACCAGAAGCGCACACAGATTTTGTGTTTGCAATTGTGATTGAAGAATTAGGTTTTGTTGGAGCTAGCTTGATCCTTGCTCTCTTATTCTTCTTAATTCTTCGGATCATTTTAGTCGGTATTCGAGCAAAGAATCCTTTTAATTCGATGATGGCCATTGGGATTGGTGGGATGATCTTAGTGCAAACCTTCATTAACATCGGAGGAATTTCTGGTTTGATTCCGTCTACAGGAGTGACCTTCCCCTTCTTATCCCAAGGGGGAAATAGCTTATGGGTCTTATCCGTAGCGATTGCTTTCGTTTTGAATATCGACGCTAGTGAAAAACGGGCCAAGATGGAACAAGAAGGCATGGTTTTTGAAGAAAAAGGTAAAATCAAACCTTATTATTAAAAGGGAATTGTTGAATGGCTATTCAAAAAGGAGAAAAAATGGTCTTACAAAAATTAGAGAACTTCACAAATAAAGATATTATCAAAGAAGAAGCCGAAATCTTAACCAATTTATTAGATGATATTACGAAAAATTTGGTTCGTCCGGAAACCTTTGATAAAATTACGCAGTTGAAGGATCTATCAAAAACACAGAACTATCGTGAGTTGAATCAAATAGTGGAACAATTGACAAATGAAGAAATGACAGTGATTTCACGTTATTTTGCCATTTTGCCACTCTT
>OGJG01001394.1_pt1 | contig 10389 bp, 9 predicted proteins | sample 1572011 | NCBI WGS metagenome assembly OGJG01 (sample SAMEA2582115, study PRJEB24529) | metagenome | biome: Human gut stool | place: China | collected 2011
AAGCCAGAACCAGAACGGAAGTACAGACGCTGGTCTGGACGCAGATCAGACGGAAGAACGGCCAACGGCGGTGTTTTTCTATATCAACCCGAAAGGCTATGCCAATGTCCGTAAATCCGGTGATTACATCAGCAAGATGATCCGGATGGCAGGCGGTGAGTACCTGTTTTCGGATCTGGGTGACCCGGACAGCGCCTTATCTACGGTCAATATGCAGATGGAGGAGTTTTACGCTTCTGCCAAAGACGCCGATTACCTGATCTACAACAGTACCATTGAGGGCGTTGTCTCCACCACCGACGAGCTGGTGGCCAAGTGCTCCCTGCTGGCGGACTTCAAGGCTGTGCAGAATGGGCATGTCTGGTGCGTTGCCCAGAGCTTTTTCCAGCAGAGCATGGAATTGGCCGATTTTATCCTGGAGCTGCACCGTCTATTCACCGAGGATGCGCCGGACGGATTGCAGTATTTCATTCACGTTGAGTAAGGAACCGCTTATGACCCGCAAAAAACGCTATCTTTTTTCTTATCTCCTGCTGGCGCTGGCGCTGGTGGTTCTGTTTGCCGCCAACCTGTTCTGGGGCAGTGTTGCCCTGACCCCCGGTGCCGTGCTGGCGGCCCTGACCGGCCGCGGGCAGGACGCACTGTCGGTGGGCATCATCACCCAGCTGCGCCTGCCCCGGGCCGTGATGGTGGTGTTGCTGGGCGCGGCACTCTCTGCGGCAGGCTATCTGCTGCAGACCTTTTTTGCCAACCCCATCGCCGGGCCTTTTGTCATGGGCATTTCCAGCGGAGCCAAGCTGGCCGTAGCACTGGTGATGGTGGTGTTCCTGAACCACGGCCTGCTCACCAGCTCCCTCACCCTGATCCTGGCCGCCTTTGCGGGGGCTATGGCCGCCATGGCCTTTGTGCTGGCGGTGGCCCGTCGGGTGCAACGCATGAGCATTCTGGTCATCTGCGGCGTCATGATCGGTTACATCTGTTCCGCTGTCACCGAGTTCGTGGTGGCATTTGCGCAGGACTCCAACATCGTCAACCTGCACAACTGGTCACAGGGCAGCTTTTCCGGCATGACCTGGGGCAATGTACAGGCGGCGGCACTGGTGGTGCTGCCTGCGCTGGCAGCAGCCTTCTGCCTCTCCAAACCCATGAGCGCCTACCAGATGGGCGAAGCCTATGCCCAGAGCGTGGGCGTGAACGTGAAGCGTTTTTCCCGGCTGCTGGTACTGCTTTCCAGTCTGCTGGCGGCCTGTGTCACGGCCTTTGCGGGGCCCATCTCCTTTGTGGGCATCGCAGTGCCGCATCTGGTCAAGCATCTGCTGGGCAGCGCAAAGCCGCTGGTGGTGCTGCCGGGCTGCTGCCTGGGCGGGGCCGCCTTCTGTTTGCTGTGCGATCTGATCGCCCGCAGCCTGTTTGCTCCCACGGAGCTTTCCATCAGCGCGGTCACCGCCGTGTTTGGTGCGCCAGTGGTCATCGGGCTGCTCATCCGCCGGAACCGGGAGGGTGCACAATGAGGGAATTTCTCTGTGAAACGCAGGAGCTTGCCATCGGCTACGGCAAAATGCCGCTGGCCTCCGGCATTGCACTGGGGGCAAATCCGGGGCAGATCCTTGTCCTTGTCGGCCCCAACGGCGCGGGCAAATCCACCCTGCTCAAAACACTGGCCGGACAGCTGGCCCCGCTGGGCGGCACTGTGCTGCTGGACGGGCAGGACCTGACCGCCTACACCGGCACGGCCCGGGCGCAGAAGCTGGCTCTGATGCTGCCCCACACCCGTCGCACCGAGCTGACCACCTGCTTTGAGTTTGCCGCCGCCGGGCGCATCCCTTACACCGGGCGGCTGGGCATTCTGTCCGACGCCGACCGGCAGGCCGTGCAGGATGCACTGGAAATTGCCGGAGCTGCGCATCTCGCGGACCGGGACTTCAACTGCATCAGTGATGGTCAGCGTCAGCGTGTTTTGCTGGCCCGTGCCATCTGCCAGCAGCCTAAAGTGCTGCTGCTGGACGAGCCCACCTCCTTTCTGGACATCAAGGGCAAGATCGAGCTGCTGACCATCCTGCAGAAGCTGGCCCATGAACAGGGCCTTGCGGTCATCGTGAGCCTACACGAGCTGGACATGGCACAGAAGATCGCGGACGCAGTGGTGTGCGTGTTCCCGGACCATGTTTCCGGCGTGCTGACCCCGGATTCCGCCTTTGCCCCGGACAATATCCGTGCCCTCTACGCGCTGAGCGACGAACAGTATACGGCCCTGTTCGGGCAGACAAAGCCCCAAAAGCCCACGTTCGAGCACTACGTCCGCAGCGGGCAGAAGCTGCTGCGCTGCGGCTATACCACCGGCACCTGTGCGGCGCTGGGGGCAGCGGGCGCGGCCCGGCTGCTGCTCACCGGCCATGCGCCGGAGACGGTGGCGCTGCGCACCCCAAAGGGCATCGTGGTGGAGGTAGCACCCCTGTTCTGCCGCCGCACCGACACTGGGGCCGAATGCGCCATTGAAAAGGACGGCGGCGACGACGTGGATGTGACCACCGGCTTGCCGGTGATCGCCACAGTGGAACTGCTGCCGGGCTGCACGGACATCCGCATCGACGGCGGCAGAGGTGTGGGCCGGGTGACCAAACCCGGCCTCGACCAACCCGTTGGTGCTGCCGCCATCAACCATGTGCCCCGGCAGATGATCGCCGAGGCCCTGCGCCGGGAGGCTGAAGCCGCCTGTTATACCGGCGGCTTTGCGGTGACCATTTCCATCCAGAACGGCGAGGAAGTGGCCCGGCGCACCTTCAACCCGCACATCGGGGTGGAGGGCGGCCTTTCGGTGCTGGGCACCAGCGGCATCGTGGAGCCCATGAGCCAGCAGGCCATCCTGGACACCATCCAGCTGGAAATGAACCAGGCTGTTTTGCGGGCCGGTACCCCAAAGCGGCTCATCCTTGCCCCGGGCAACTACGGGCTGGACTACCTGCACGACACCTACCCGGCCTTTGCGGCCATCCCGGTGGTCAAGACCTCCAACTTCATCGGAGATACGCTGGATATGGCAGCTTCTGCCGGGTTTGAACAGGTGCTGCTGGTGGGCCATGTGGGCAAGCTGGTCAAGGTAGCCGGCGGCATCATGAACACCCACTCCCACACGGCCGACTGCCGCACCGAGCTGTTCTGTGCCCATGCCGCCCTCTGTGGGGCAAGCCGGGAGCTGTGCGCGGCTTTGTACGCTGCCGCCACCACCGACGCCTGTCTGGAGCTGCTGGACGCCGCCGGACTGCGCACCCCGGTGCTGGAAAGCCTGCTGGATGCCATCCAACTGCACCTCGACCGCCGGGCGGGCGAAGCCTTCCGGGTGGGTGCAGTGCTGTTTTCCAATCGGCACGGGCCGCTTGGCGCAACACAAACTGCAAAGGAGCTGCTTGAACAATGGAACAACGCATGACCGGCACCTTTTACGGGGTCAGCGTCGGCCCCGGCGACCCGGAGCTGCTGACTTTGCAGGCCGTGCGTCTGCTGCGGCAGTGCCCGGTGCTGGCTGCGCCGCAGACCGCTTCCGGGCAGATGCTGGCGCTGGACATCGCCCGCCGGGCACTGGGCGCAGAGCTGGACTGCAAGACCATTCTGCCCTTGCAGTTTGCCATGAGCCGGGACGCCGCCGTGCTGCGCGCCTCTCACGAGACCGCTGCCAGCGCAGTGCGGCTCTTTCTGGATGCCGGGCAGGATGTGGCCATGCTGAACCTGGGCGACGTGTCCATTTATGCCACCTTTGGCTATCTGCAGGAGATCCTGCAGGCGCAGGGCTATGCCACCGCGATGGCGGCGGGCGTGCCCAGTTTCTGCGCGGCAGCAGCCCGGCTGAACCAGCCCCTTACCGGCGGCATGGACGCTCCGCTGACCATCGCCCCCGGCAGCCGGGCCGACGAGGTATTGGACGCCCCCGGCACGAAAGTCCTGATGAAAACCGGGCGTCAGCTGCCCGCCCTGCTGAACACCCTGGACGCCCACGGTGCGTTGAGCCGCAGTGCCCTCGTGTGCAGCTGCGGCCTGCCGGATGAAACGATCTTCCCCGACCTTTCGACTGCGCGCCCGCCGCAGGATGGCAGCAAGGCCGGATATTTTGCAACGGTACTGGTAAAGGAGTAACTGCTATGGTACACTTTGTAGGCGCGGGGCCCGGTGCCCCGGACCTGATCACTCGGCGGGGCGCAGCCCTGCTGCAGGAGGCTGATTGCATCATTTATGCGGGCAGTCTGGTCAACCCGGCCCTGCTGGGACTGGCAAAACCCGGCTGCGCCATTTACAACAGCGCCGAGATGACGTTGGAACAGGTGCTGGATGTGATGCGCACCATGGAGGCAGACGGCAAAATCACCGTGCGCCTGCACACCGGCGACCCCTGCCTGTACGGGGCCATCCGAGAGCAGATGGATGCACTGGATGCCGACGACATCGCCTACGATGACACGCCCGGCGTGTCCAGCTTCTGCGGCGCGGCGGCGGCACTGAATGCCGAATACACCATGCCCACCGTGAGCCAGACCGTGATCATCACCCGCATGGAAGGCCGCACCCCGGTGCCCGAGCGGGAAAAGCTGGCCAGTCTTGCCGCCCACGGGGCCACTATGGTGATTTTCCTGTCCATCGGTCTGGTGGACAAGGTGCAGGATGCTCTGCTGCAGGGCGGTGCCTACACGCCGGACACCCCCGCCGCCGTGGTATACAAGGCCACCTGGCCGGAGCAGAAAACCGTGCGCTGTACCGTGGGTTCTCTGGCGCAGAGCGTGCACGACGCCGGCATCACCAAAACAGCGCTCATCGTGGCAGGCGATTTTCTTGGCACCCGGTACGAGCGCAGCAAGCTGTACGACCCCGGTTTTACCACCGAGTTCCGCAAGGGGTCCGACCAATGACCCGGGCCTATCTGGCCTTTACCGACACCGGTCTGGCACTGGCCCGGCGGCTGGCAGACGCCCTGCCCGGCAGTGTGGACCGCTGCGGCAGCGGCGGCGTCTCCCTTGCCGGGTGGACCGCCCTGCAGTTTGCGCAGAGCGACGCCCTTGTTTTTGTGGGAGCCGTGGGCATTGCGGTGCGGGCCATTGCGCCGCACTGCCGCAGCAAGGCGTCAGACCCAGCGGTGGTGGTACTGGACGAATGCGGCCGCTTTGCGGTGCCGGTGCTGTCCGGTCATCTGGGCGGTGCCAATGACCTGGCCCGTGCACTGGCCGCCGTGTGCGGAGCCGTTCCGGTGATCACCACGGCCACCGACGCCCACGGCATTTTTGCGGTGGACGAGTGGGCAAAGCACCAGAACTGCACGGTGCTGGAAGCGGAGCGCATCAAGCATGTCAGCAGCAAGCTGCTGGCCGGGCAGTCGGTGCGGTTTGCCGCTGAGTTTCCCGTGCAGGGCACCCCGCCCGCCGGGGTGGATCCTGCACGGACCCCTGCCGAAGCCGATTTTGCCCTTACCCTCTCCCCTGCCGGGGACGCTTTGCATCTGGTGCCCCGCATCGGGGTGCTGGGCATCGGCTGCCGCAGGGGGACGTGTGCCGAGCAGTTGGAAGCCGCCTTTGCGGACTTCTGTGCCCGGCACAGCCTTGCCCCGGCGTGCATCGCAGCGGCGGCCAGCATCGACCTGAAGGCTGACGAGGCCGGGCTGCTGGCGTTCTGCCGGGCCCACGGCTGGCCCATCACATTTTATTCTGCGGAGCAGCTGCGGGCACTGTCCGGGCCGTTCACACCATCTCCCTTCGTGCAAAGCGTCACCGGGGTGGACAACGTGTGTGAGCGGGCCGCTGTGCTGGCGTCCGGCGGCTGCATCCGCATCCCGAAACAGGCGGGCGGCGGTGTGACCTTTGCGCTGGCGCTGTGCCCCTATGCCCCGGACTGGAGGTGGCAGAATGGCTGATATCGTATATGTGGTCGGGCTTGGCCCCGGCGACCCGCAGTTTTTGACCGCACAGGCGCAGAGCGCCCTGGAAGAAGCCGAGGTGCTGTGCGGCTATTCGGTCTATCTGGATCTGGTACGCCCCTATTACCCGGAAAAAGAATATTACGCCACCGGCATGACCAAAGAACTGGACCGCTGCCGCTGGGCACTGGAAACTGCCCACAGCGGCCGGACCGTGGCTCTGGTGTGCAGCGGTGACGCCGGAGTGTACGGCATGGCCAGCCCCCTGCTGGAGCTGGCCGAAGGCTGCCCGGACGTGACCGTGGAGGTGGTGCCCGGCCTGACTGCCGCCCTGAGCGGCGGCGCGGTGCTGGGTGCCCCGCTGGCCCATGATTTCTGTGTGCTCTCTCTTTCCGACCGGCTCACCCCGTGGGAGGTCATCGAAAAGCGGCTGGCCGCAGCGGCCATGGGCGATTTCTGCATGGCGGTGTACAACCCTTCTTCCAAGGGGCGGCCGGACTATCTGGCCCGGGCCGTGCGCATCCTGCTGCAAAACGGCAAGGCCCCGGACACCGTCTGTGGGCTGGTGCGCAACATCGGCCGGGAGGGCCAGAGCGCTCAGGTGCTGACGCTGGCCCAGCTGGAGCAAACGCCCGTGGATATGTTCACCACCGTGTACATCGGCAACCGCAACACCCGGGTGCTGCAGGGCCGCATGGTCACGCCGCGGGGGTACCGCGTATGAGGGCAGTGGTGTTCAGCGGCACCACCGAGGGCCGCATTTTTTCCCGGCAGCTGGCCCAGCTTGGGGCGGACGTTCTGGTGAGCGTGGCCACCCCGCTGGGCAGCGAGGAACAGGGCAGCTTTGCCGGCATCACGGTGCACTGCGGCCGGTTGACCCCGGACGAGATGGCCGCCCTTGTGCAGGGAGCCGACCTGTGCGTAGACGCCACCCACCCCTATGCGGTGGACGCCACCCGCAATATCCGCACGGCCTGCCGCACCGCCGGGGTGGAATATCACCGGCTGCTGCGTGCGCAAAGCCCCCTGCCTGCCGGGAGCATGGTGCTCCAGTCGGCGGCACATGTGGCGGATTTTCTGGCCCAAACGCAGGGCAATGTCCTGCTGGCCACCGGGGCCAAGGAGCTGCCTGCCTTTGCGCAGCTGGCCCCGGAACGGCTGTACCCCCGTGTGCTGCCCACGCTGGACGGCATTGCCGCCTGCGAGGCCGCGCACATCCCCCACAAGAATATCCTTGCTTTACAGGGGCCGTTCTCCTACGCGCTGAACCGGGCCCTGCTGGAGCAGTTCTCCATTCGCTTTCTCGTGACCAAGGACGGCGGGGCCGCCGGTGGCTTTGCCGAGAAAGCGCAGGCTGCCGCCGACACCGGCGTCCAGCTCATCGTGATCCGCCGCCCGGCCGAGACCGGTGAGACGGCAGACCAGATCCTGACCCGCTGCAGGGAGGTGCTGAAAGGATGATCACACTCATTGGTATGGGCTCCGGCACCCCCGGCAGCCTGACCGCACAGGGTCTTGCCGCCCTGCAGGGTGCCGACCGCATTCTGGGGGCAAAGCGCCTGCTGGCCACACTGCCGGAGGGCTGCACCGGAAACCGGCAGGCCCTGTACAAACCGGACGAAATTCTGGCCTGTCTGGCCGCGCACCCGGACGAGAAAATTGCGCTGGTGTACAGCGGCGATACCGGGTTCTACTCCGGCGCATCCCAGCTGCTGCCCATGCTGCGGGCCTTTGGCATCTCCTGCCGGGTTCTGCCCGGCCTTTCCAGCGTACAGCTGCTGGCCGCCGCCGTAGGCCGCCCCTGGCAGGACTGGACTCTTGTTTCTGCCCACGGCTGTGCCTGCGACCCGGTGTCCGCCTGCATGAACCATAAAACCGTATTCTTTCTCACCGGCGGGGCCGAGACCCCGGCCACCCTGTGTGCCGCGCTGACCGCCGCCGGGCTGGGCGATGCCCACGCCCTTGTGGGCGAAAACCTTGGCACGCCCGACGAAAAGATCCACTTTGGCACCGCGCAGGAACTGGCCGGGCAGGCCTTTGCTTCCCTGAGCGTCCTGCTGGTGGAACATGCCGTTCACCCGGAACGCCGCACCCCCGGCCTGCCGGATGAGGCCTTCATCCGGGGCGAGGTGCCCATGACCAAGCAGGAAGTGCGGGCCGCCGCGCTGGCCAAACTGGCCGTGCACCCCGCCGATGCCCTGTGGGACGTGGGGGCCGGTACCGGCAGCGTGAGCGTGGAGCTGGCACTGGCCGCCCCGCAGGGGCATGTGTATGCGGTGGAGTGTGAGCCGGACGCCTGCGCCCTCATCCGCCGGAACCGCGAAAAATTTGCGGCGTGGAACCTCTCCCTCATGGAGGGCCGTGCCCCTGCCGCACTGGAAGCCCTGCCTGCCCCGGATGCCGTGTTCATTGGCGGCACCAAGGGCAGCATGGCCGCGGTGGTGGACACGGTTCTGGCCAAAAACGCCAATGCGCGCATCTGCATTGCCGCCATTGCGCTGGAATCCCTGAGCGCCGCCATTGCAGCCCTTACGGCTCATGGCCTTTCCGCTGAGGTGACCCAGCTTGCCGTGAGCCGTACCAGACCGGCAGGCAGGCTCCACCTGCTGACCGCCAACAACCCCATTTTTCTGATCACGGGAGAACGCAAATGATGCAGTTCGTCATCGCCGCACCGCGTTCCGGCAGCGGCAAGACCACCGTCACCTGCGCCCTGCTGGCCGCGTTGAAAAAGCGGGGCATGGACCCCTGCGCCTTCAAGAGCGGGCCGGACTACATCGACCCCATGTTCCACCGGTCGGTGCTGGGGGTGGAGAGCCACAATCTGGATCTTTATCTTTCTGCCAAAAATACGGTACGGGAACTGTACGCCCATTATGTTGCCGGGCACGGGGCTGTGGTGTGCGAAGGGGCCATGGGTTTTTACGATGGGCAGGGCCTGACCACCCGCGCCAGTGCCTGGGAGCTGGCCGATGCGCTGGACCTGCCGGTACTGCTGGTGGTACAGCCCAAGGGGGCCAGTGTGACGCTGGCCGCAGAGATCCAGGGCCTTATGCATTTCAAACCGGAGAGCCACATTGCAGGCATCCTGCTGAATGACTGCTCCGAAAAGCTCTTCCGGATGCTCAAGCCCCTGCTGGAAACCAAGACCGGCCTGCCGGTGCTGGGGTATCTGCCCCGCCTGCCGCAGGCGGTGGTGGAGAGCCGCCATCTGGGCCTGAAAACCGCCGGAGAGATCACCGATCTTGCCCAGAAGATCGGCCTGCTGGCCGATGCGCTGGAAGCAAATCTGGACTGGGCAACGCTGGAAGCGCTGACCGAACGACCGGCTCCTGCCCCGGCGCCGCCGCCTGCTCTGCAAACGGCGGGCGTCCGCATTGCTGTGGCACAGGATAAGGCATTCTGCTTTGCCTACGCCGAAACGCTGGACTGCCTGCGCACTGCCGGGGCAGAGCTGGTGTTCTTCAGTCCGGTGCACGACACCACCCTGCCGGAGGACATCTGCGGGCTGTATCTGCCCGGCGGCTACCCGGAACTGTATGCCAGACCGCTGAGCGAAAACAAAACCATGCGCGATGCCATCCGGGATGCCGTAAATGGCGGCCTGCCCACGGTGGCAGAGTGCGGCGGCTTTCTGTATCTGGGGCAGACGCTGGAAGATGCCAGCGGTACCGCCTGGCTCATGGCTGGCGTTCTGCCCGGCAAAGGCGTCAAGGTGGGGCGGCTGGTGCGGTTCGGCTATGCCGACATGACCGCCAAAGCCGACAGCCTGCTGTTCCATGCCGGAGAGCATTTGTATATTCACGAATTCCATCACTGGGATTCCACCGACAATGGTTCAGACTTTTCCGTTTGGAAAAGCGAAAAAGCACAGTGGGAATGCGGATTTGCAAACATGAGTTTGTACGCCGGTTTCCCGCATCTTTACTGGGCAGGCACTCCCCTGCCCCGCCGCTTTGTGAGCGGTGCAAAGTTCTATCAACGACAAAAGAGAAACACACATGACTGAAACGGAACTGAAAACTTTACTTTCCGGCATCACCCCGCCGGATGAAGCTGCCCGCGCCGCCGCCCACGCCCACTGGGCCGGGTTGGCCAAACCTCTGGGCGGGCTGGGCGCACTGGAAACTTTGCTGGAAGATGCCGCCGCCCTCACCGGCAGTGCGGCGCTGGATGTTTCCCGCCGGGCTGTGCTGGTGCTCTGCTCCGACAACGGCGTGGTGGCCCAGGGCGTGAGCCAGACCGACCAGAGCGTGACCCGCGCAGTGGCGGAGAATCTGGCTGCCCGGCGTACCAGCGTGTGCCAGATGGCCCGTACTGCCCACTGCGATGTGGTGCCCGTGGACATGGGCATGGCCGGAGACCCGGTGCCGGGGGTGGCAGACTGCCGCATTGCCGCCGGTACTGCCGATTTCACGCAGGGTCCCGCCATGACCCGCGCCCAGGCTGTGGAGGCCGTCGGCCGGGGCATCCGGCTGGTGCAGGAGCAGAAAGCT
>OGJG01001431.1_pt1 | contig 10184 bp, 7 predicted proteins | sample 1572011 | NCBI WGS metagenome assembly OGJG01 (sample SAMEA2582115, study PRJEB24529) | metagenome | biome: Human gut stool | place: China | collected 2011
TTCAGCTTGCCCTTGCTCTTCATGTATGCTCAGGGTGTAGTTCATGCCGGCCAGTGCATAGGTGCGGTTCAGGTCCAGCGGCTCGTAAGTGCCGGTCTTCTTGTTGTAGATGCGCACGTTCTGGACGCGGGGCGTGCCGGTGGCGCTGCCCATCCAGACATTCTTGTCGTCGGTGAGGACGGTGTTGGGGATGTCGGTGTGGATCTCGTAGGTCGCACCGGCAACATGCAGGAAGCCGCCGTTCTCCTTGCCCTCCGGGCCGACGAAGCGGGCGCCGAATTCCAGAGCATCCTGGATCTGCTTGCCGGTAACAGACATCAGGCAGGCCACGTTGCCGAAGGGGCTGACCTGCTTGCAGGTCTTGAAGGTCCACTTGCCGGCGTCCACATCGGTGCGGATGCCGCCGCCGTTCATCATAGCGATGTCGCAGTCCAGCTGCTCGATCTCGTTGAAGTAAGTATAGATGCCGTCGGCCACGAAGTCGCCGAGGTTGGTCTCGCCCGTACGGATGCGGCGCTTGCCGGTAGCGGGGTCGTTGATGTAGAATTTGATGTCCGTGGTGGCGATCTGCTCGCCCAGCATAGCGTCCACATCGTTGATCCAGGCTTCTGCGGTAGCGGCCACAGCGGCGTCGGAGACATCAGCGGTGGAGATGAGCTCGGTGGTGATCGCGCCGTCCTCGGCGATGGTCATCTTACCGACGTTTGCCAGATACGAGCCGGTCTGGGTCAGGGTGACAGCCTTGCCGGCTGCATCGTAGACCTGCTTGTTCTCCATGACGGTGTGAGAGTGGCCGTCGATGAAGGCGTCAAAGCCGGTGGTGTTGGCAATGACTTCCTCACTGGTCCAGGGAGAGGAGGACGGGTCAACGCCCAGATGGCCCAGACCGATGATGATGTCTGCGCCCAGGGTCTTGGCCTTGTCGATGGCCTTCTGGACGGCGTCGTACAGTTTCCTTCCGTCGTCACCGCCCAGGATGTCGTAGATGTACTTGGTCTGCTTGGCGTTCATGAAGTAAGCAGGAGTGGACTTGGTGAAGGACTCGGGGGTGGTGATGCCCACGAATGCGATCCACTTGCCGCCTGCGGGGAACAGCTTGACAGCGGGCAGGACGCGCAGGCCGGTGCGCAGGTCCACCCAGTTGCAGGAGACATAGGGGAAGTCCGCTTCCTTGATGATGGCCTTTGCGCGGGCCATGCCGTAGTCGAACTCGTGGTTGCCCAGAGTAGCGATGTCGTAGCCAGCCTCATTCATCAGCTCGATGATGGTAGCACCGTCGTCCATGGAGCCGTAGGCAGTACCCTGAATATGGTCGCCAGCGTCCACCAGCAGGACGGGCTTGCCCTCATCCACGTAGCCCTGCTTCATGGCAGCGATAGCGGCATAGGTCAGTTTGGGAGACTTGTTGTCGATGTAGGTGTGGACATCGTTGGTGTACAGGATGGTGACAGCGGCATCCTTGCCCGTCAGGAAACCGGCCGAAGCCTGAGGAACGGCAGCAGCCATGGCGGAGGCAGCGGCGGTGACACCGGCAGCCTTCAGGAAATTGCGGCGAGAAATAAAGTGTTTCACGAAAAAGAACCTCCTTTATGTTCCAGACCAGTTTTTGCGGCACAGCCTCTCTTCCGCTGTGCCGCATTCTTTGTTTTAAGCTTACCACAGAACCGCCGAAAGAGCAAGCACAAAGATAGTCATTCTGCATAATAGTTTTCTTTATGAGTACGACTTTTTATGAAATCTCGCGCAAATCAGCACAAAAGACCGGGCCGCTGCTTCCTGCCTCAGGCTTGCAGCGACCCGGTCTTCCGGTTATGGAGGGATCAAAAATGGAGTGTTATTGTCAGATAGCGTGATACTGGCGCAGGAACTTCTCGAGGTCGGTGCCTTCGATCTTCTTCAGCGCCTCCTTCAGGGCGATGCGGCCCATAAGGGGCAGCTCCATGTCCGTGAGCTTCCGGCCGTCCCGCAGCTTCACCGAGGCATCCACCAGCGCCCGGACGTCATAGGTGCTGCCCCAGACCTCCGGCACGCCCCGGTCGATGTTCAGCAGCCGGTACACCGCCTCCATGCCGGTGCGCATGGAGTATTCGGTGGTGAAGATGGTGTCCCGTCCGGTCTCGGCAAACTGGCCGAGGAAGGCAAAGTTCACCGCATCCTTCGGCACGATGTCGGGGCGGTCGCCCTTCGCGCGGGGCATGAAGAAGGCGTCGATATAGGGCATCATGACCGGCACGGTGTTGGCGCTGTGCTCGGCAAGCTCTGCGATGTCCTCCACCGGCACGCCCAGATGGTAGAGCCACTCCATGCAGATCTCCCGGCCGGTGCAGTCCCGCATGGGCTTTTTGACGTAATCGCCGGGCTTATCGCTGAACAGGCCGTACACCCAGACGCAGAGCTGGTCTTTGGGCTGTGCCCGGAACTGCTGCTGGCGGTTCAGGGTCCAGCTCATGAGCCACTTGGAGTCCTTCACGGTGACGATGCCGCCGGTGACGGTGCGGCCGCTGAAGGGGTCGCGCTTGCAGATCTTCTGGATATACCGGGGGATCTTCTCATCCAGCGTCGTGATGGTGGCGCTTTCCCAGTTGGTCAGCTCCGGCTGGCTGCAGAACTTTTCCGGGTGGCCGAAGGAGTCGTCCAGCGCGGCGATGCGCTTCCAGAGGTCCCAGCCGTTGCCCGGCTTGATGGCGGGGTCGAAGCCCGCGGCCTTGTTCTGTGCGCCGACGGTGCAGCTCTCCACGCAGCCGCCGTTGGTGATAAAGAGCAGGTCGTCCTCGGTCAAATCGATGGTCTCCACCGCGCCCTTATGGTCTACCGTGATGCCCGCCGCCTGCTTTTTGCCCGGCTCGAGGCTGAACTGGACGTCCACGACCTTTGTGTCGTAGTAGAACTGGACGCCGTGGTCTTTCAGGTAGGTGACCATGGGCAGGATGATGGACTCGTACTGGTTATACCGGGTGAAGCGGAGGGCCGTGAAGTCGGGCAGACCGCCGATGTGGTGGATATACCGCTTGAGATAGAGCTTCATCTCCAGGGCACTGTGCCAGTTCTCAAAGGCGAACATGGTGCGCCAGTAGAGCCAGAAGTTGGAGTTGAGCACCTCATCGTCAAAAAAGTCGGTGATCTTTTTGTCCTCAAGCTGCTCGTCGGGGGTGAAGAAAAGCTTCATGATCTCCATGGCTCCCTTATCCGACAGGCCGAACTTGCCGTCCGTGTGGGCGTCCTCGCCCCGGTTCACGGTAGCGCGGCAGAGGGAATAGTTGGGGTCGGCCTTGTTCAGCCAGTAATACTCATCCAGTACACTGGCTCCCTCGGTCTCCAGCGAAGGGATGGAGCGGAGCAGGTCCCACATGACCTCGAAGTGGTTGTCCATCTCACGGCCGCCCCGCATCACATAGCCCACGTCGTACTTGTGGCCGTCGCAGGCACCGCCGGGCAGGGGGTCTTTTTCAAAAACGTGTACCCTCTCCCCCTTCATCTGACCGTCGCGCACCAGATAGCAGGCTGCCGTCAGGGCCGCCAGGCCGCTGCCGATGATATAAGCCGATTTGCGATCCACGCCTTCGGGCTTGCGGGGCCTCGCAAAGGCTTCGTAATTGCCGCTGGAATAATACATAGACGTGACCTCCATTTTGTTCTGTACCGGCAGCACGTTCGGCCCCGGTTTGTTTGGTTCTGGCATCAGTATACCCCGCTGCTTCCCGCCCTACAACAAACAAAACCGCCCAACTGCCGCAATTTTTGGCAAATGGGCAGGTTTGCATAAAAAATCCGCCCCCGGCGTACCGGAGACGGATAAAAGTTTTATGATGACTCAGAATGTCAGCCGCATCTGATGCCAGACCACATCGCCGTGGGTGGAGACGGAAACGCCCTCATCCACGAAGCCGAACTGCGCATAAAAGCCGATGAGCCGTTCCTTGCAGGTGAGCACGATGCCCTTGCGCCCGGCGGCTTTCGCGTCGGCGCAGACCTGCCGCAGAACACGGGAGGCGCAGCCCTCGTGCCGATGGGCCGGGGCGGTGACGACGCTGAATATCATCTGCCACCCACCCTTCGGCGTGTGAAGATGGGGGTCATCGTACATCTCATCGGTGAGGTCGGGCATATCGGTGACGAAACCGTTGACGAAAGCTTTCACCTCGCCGCCCTCGTCCAGCAGCCAGAAACAGTCCGGATAGACGGCCACACGCCCGGCGATGCTCTGCCGGGACGCCCCCTCAGCGGGCGGGTAGGACGCAGCTTCGATGTCAGCCAGTGTGTCCACGTCAGCGGGCAGTGCATGACGGATGCTCATACTCTCCCCTCCTCAGGCTTTGGCGGCGGGAGCCACTTCAAAGTCGATCTTGCCCAGATTGACGTCGGCGCGGACGATGGTGATCATCATCTTGTCGCCGAGGCTCCAGGTCTTGCCGGAAGCGGGGTCGGTCAGGCGGACGCCCTCGGTCAGGCTGGTGCCGGAGGGAGTCAGGCTGGAAGCCGGCACAAAGCCCTCCACGCCGTTGTCCAGCTCGATGAAGAGGCCGCGCTGGGTCACGCCGGAGATGGTACCCTCGTAGCACTCGCCCAGATGGCGGCGGGCATACTCGGCCTTATAGCAGTCCTCAGCCTTCCGCTCGATCTGCATGGCGATGACCTCACGCTCGCTGGACTGCTTGGAGGCGCGCTCTGCGAAATCGGTGTAGCGGAGGATCATGGTCTCCTTCTCGGTACCCTTGAGCATATCGGTCATGATGCGATGGATGGCCAGATCGGGGTAACGGCGGATGGGACTGGTGAAGTGGGCGTAATCCTTCAGCACCAGACCGTAGTGGCCCTTGGGCTTCTCTTCGTAGAGAGCCTTGGACATGCAGCGGAGCATACCGGTGTTGATGATCTGCTCATAGGGGGTGCCGCGCACACCCTCGAGGATGGCGCTCAGCTCCTTGGGAGTGGGAACGTCCTTGGCGAAGTGGTCGTTGATGCCGCAGGCCTGCAGCAGAGCGTGCAGACGCTCCAGCTTCTCGGCGTTGGGCTCTTCATGGACGCGGTAGACGAAGGGGATCTGCTTGACGCGGGCAAAGTGGGCGGCGCACTGGTTGGCCAGCAGCATGAACTCCTCGATCATGCTCTCGCTCTCGCCGGAAGTGCGCTTCTTGACGTCGATACAACGGCCATTCTCGTCGAGGATGAGCTTGACTTCGCCGCTCTCGATGTCCATGCAGCCGCGCTCCTTGCGCAGGCGGGCGCGGTGGCCGTACAGCTCCTTCATGGCAGGCAGCTGGTCGATGACGTCGGCATACTTTGCCTTGATCTCGGCGTCGGCAGTACCGGCCAGCAGGGCGTTGATCTCGGAGTAGACACCCTTGACGCGGCTGCGGATGATGGACTTGACGAAGCGGTAATCCGTCAGATTACCCTCCTTGTCCAGACGCATCAGGCAGGAGAAAGCCAGACGCAGCTCGTTCTCATTCAGGCTGCAGATGCCGTTGGACAGGGCCTTGGGCAGCATCGGAACGACCTGATCTGCATAATAGACGCTGGTGGCGCGGCTGAACGCCTCGTTGTCCAGCTCAGTGCCGGGCTTGACGTAGTTGGAGACGTCTGCGATGTGGACGCCCAGCTCAAAGCCGCCGTCAGAGGTGCGGGTCAGGCTGATGGCATCGTCGATGTCCTTGGTCTCGGCGCTGTCGATGGTGAAGATAGGCAGGGCGCGCAGGTCCATGCGGCCCTCGCAGTCCTTCTCGGAGACCTCTGCACCCTCGAACTTCTTGGCCTCATCCCGCACTTTATCCGGGAAGCGGGTGCGGATGTCCTTTGCGTAAAGCAGAGCCTTGGCGCAGCGCTTGGCCTCGTCGGAGCTGCCGAAGCGCATGGCGACGCCCACGCGGTGGTCTTCCTGACGGTTGCCGCGGTTCAGGATCTCGACGGCTACCTTGTCGCCGTCCTTTGCGCCGCCCTCGCAGTCGCGGGCCAGCGGCATGGTGATGGCCGGGCAGTCGTCCGGCACGAAGCGCAGACGGCCCTCGACCCGGCGCACCGTGCCGACCAGGTCGTTTTTCTCGGTCAGGATGGCGAGGATAGCGCCCTCGTCGCTGCCCTCCACACGGGGATGCTCGAACTTCTCCACCAGCACGTCGTCGCCGGGCATTGCGCCCTTGGTGAAGCGGCCGGGGATGAAGATGTCGCTGGTGCCGTCCTCCAGCATGACGAAGGCAAAGTTCTTGCCCAGCTTGACCACCTTGCACAGCAGCGCCTTGTCGGCACGGCCGGAGCGGACGGTAAAGAACACGCCCTGACGCTGGCAGACGACAGCCTCTCGCACCAGTTCGTCCAGAGCTTCCATCACCTTGCGGTCTGCGCCGCGCTCGCCGCCGAACTTCTGCTTCAGCTCTTTGACGGTGCAGGGCTGGTTCTGGATGGCATGTTCGATTTTATCGCGCATTGACATAAATTTTCTTTCTCCTTAACTACCATAGCCCGCCCTCCACCGGGGCGCGGCTTCTTCCCTCTTATCTCTTTTATAACAACATATAGACACAAAAACAGCCCCGCTTTCATCACGGGGCTGCGGGCGCATACTCAGGCCAGACGGCTTGCGAACACGCAGGCCAGGATGGCCACCACAAAGAAGATGATACCGGCGATGCGGGTCACCTTTGCCAGCATCTGGTCCGCAGGGGTCAGACGGGCGTTGTTTGCGCCGTAAGCGCTGCCGTTGATGACACCAGCCAGACCCTGACCGTGGGTATGCTGCATCAAGGTGAGGGCAAAGATGACCACCGAGACGACGAGCAGAATGACGCCGCCGACGATTTCAATGACTGCCATGGATGAAAACGCTCCTTTTATTGTTAAATTTGGATAACAAACATACAAATACAAGTATATAGTAACATACCTCGGCCAAAAAAGCAAGCAGAAAAGCAAAACCATTCACTCCCCGGCGCTCAGTGCGTCGCACAGGCGGGCAAAGACGGCTGCGCTGGACACCTCCGGCTCTGTCTGGGCGTCCTGCATCACCACGATGGTCCAGCGGGGCTTTTCTGCCGGGTAAAAACCGGCGAACCAGTAGTTTTTCAGCTCTTCGCCGTCCCGGAACTGGCCGGTCTGGGCGGTGCCGGTCTTTCCGGCGGCAGTCCCCTCGGAGGGGGCGGCCTGCCGGCCCGTTCCCTCTGCCACGACGCCCGCCAGCAGCTCCTGCAGCTTTTCCGCCGTCTGCACCGAAAACACCCGTCGGGACGAGCCATGTGCCAGCGGCATGAGCTCTTCGCCCGTCGTCTCGTCCACGGTACACTCCACGAAAAGCGGGGTGTGATAGACGCCGCCCGCCGCAATGGTGTTCATCATCCCGGCCACCTGCAAAGGCGTCGCCAGAAGCTCCCCCTGTCCGAAGCAGAAGTTCGCAAACTGCCCCTCGTTTTCGAGTGTCTCTGCTTCGGGCAGAACACCAGAAGCCGACCGGAGGCCGCCTGCAATGTCCTGTCCCTTCCCGAAGCCCAGCGCTGCCGCCATCTGCCGGACACGCTCCGGCCCCAATTCCCGCCCCAGCTCGATAAAGTAGCCGTTGCAGCTCTTTTCCAGAGCGCCGTCCAGCCCCACGAGGCCGTGAGGTACGCTTCCGGCACAGCGGTAGACCTGACCGTTCAGGGCGTCGTAGCCGGGACACTCCCGGGTGAAGTCCCCTTCTCCGGCTTCCAGCGCCGCTGCGGCCAGCACCGGCTTGAAGACCGAGCCCACCGCATAGGCCGAAAAAGCACGGTTCAGAAGCGGGCTGTCCGGAGCCGTCAGACTCTCGCCCACATTGGCCGCATCAAAACCCGGCAGGCTGACACAGGCCCGCACCTTGCCGCTGGTTACATCTATAATAAGGATGCACCCGGCGGCCATGCTCTCCGCCGCCACCCCTTCTGCGGCCCTCTGGATGCTGCGGGAGAGGGTCAGCCGCACACCCTGCGGGGCAGAGTCTGCTTTTTCTAAAATCGGCTCACTGCCCCGCCGCAGCCGTCCCTGCGCTGTGACCGCACAGTGCAGTGTATCCCGCTCGCCGGTGTAAAGAACATCGTCCAGCGCAGCCTCAAGGCCCGCTGCGCCGTGGCCCTCGCTGTCCAGGTAGCCGATGAGCTGTTCTGCCAGCGGGGCAGCGGCGTACCGCCGGGGAACGGCATAGCACCGCACGCCCAGCCTGCTTACATCCTGCACCACGTCCAGCAGAAAGGGTCGGGAAGTATTCCGCTCCCGGTAAAGCCTGGCCTGCCCGTCGGCGTCCGCATAGGGGTAGAGCCGCGCGTAGCTGCCCTCCCCCGGGAAGCAGAGGGCCAGCCACTGCTCCGAAAGCCCCGTCAGCGCCAGACCGTCGCAGTCGTAGAAGTTCCCCCGCGCCGCAGGCAGGCGGAGGACCGCTTCGCTCTGCGCCGCCGCCCGCACGGCGTAGTCCGTGTTCGAGCAGAGCCAGTATAACCGGCAGACCACCGCCGCAAACCCCAGCAGCAGCGCCCCGTACAGCGCAAGCACTCTTCGGCCCGACATAAAAAGCCCCCCTTCCCTGCCCGGTAGTATGGGCAGAAAAGGGGGTCGGTACACAAAAGAGGCAGAGCCTCCGAAGAAGCTCTGCCTCAGATACTGAAACAGTATGCGCGTTTTGGGAAAGGCTGCGGCTTAGTACATGCCGCCCATACCGCCCATGTCACCGCCAGCGGCAGCAGGAGCAGCCGGGGGTTCGGGCAGGTCGGCCACGAGGCTCTCGGTGGTCAGCACCATCTCAGCGACGGAAGCTGCATTCTCCAGAGCGGAGCGGGTGACCTTGGTCGGGTCAACGATGCCGGCGGCGATCATATCCTCGACGTAGACTTCATTCTGAGCGTCAAAGCCGTAGTTGGGCTTGTTGGCAGAGATGATCTTGTCGATGATGACGCTGCCCTCGAGGCCGGCGTTCTTGGCGATCTGGCGCAGAGGAGCTTCCAGAGCCTTCAGGACGATCTTAGCGCCGGTGCGCTCGTCGCCTTCCAGCGTATCGCACAGCTCACGGACAGCAGGGATGGCGTTGATGGGAGCAGTGCCGCCGCCAGCGACGACGCCTTCCTGAACAGCAGCCTTGGTTGCGTTCAGAGCATCCTCGATGCGGAGCTTCTTGTCCTTCATCTCGACCTCAGTAGCAGCGCCGACCTTGATGACAGCCACGCCGCCAGCCAGCTTTGCCAGACGCTCCTGCAGCTTCTCGCGGTCGAAGTCGCTGGTAGCGGCCTCGATCTGGTTGCGGATCTGACCGATGCGGGATGCGATAGCGTCCTTGTCGCCGGCGCCGCCCACGATGGTGGTGTTCTCCTTGGTGACCTTGACCTGACGGGCATGACCCAGCATGTCAACGGTAGCATCCTTCAGCTCGTAGCCGAGGTCTGCAGAGACAACCGTGCCGCCGGTCAGGGTAGCAATATCCTGCAGCATCTCCTTGCGGCGGTCGCCGAAGCCGGGAGCCTTGACAGCCACGACGTTCAGGGTGCCGCGCAGGCGGTTGACGATCAGGGTGGACAGAGCCTCGCCCTCAATGTCCTCGGCCACGATGAGCAGCTTCATGCCGTTCTGCATGACCTGCTCCAGCAGAGGAACGAGGTCCTGAATAACGCTGATCTTCTTATCGGTGATGAGGACGGCGGCGTTGTCGTCGAACCGGACATAGGAGCCGTCCGCGCGGCGCACACCCCGAGAGGTGCGGACGATAACGGCCTTGACGACCTCGCCCTTCTTCACAGTGCCGCCGGGCTGAGCCTTGCGCACAGAAGCCACAACAACATCGCCGATGTTGCCGAACTTGCGCTTGGAGCCGCCCAGAACACGGATGGTCTTGATCTCCTTGGCGCCGGTGTTGTCGGCAACCTTCAGATAGCTTTCCTGCTGAATCATACCGACACCTCCTTACTTCGCCTTCTCGATGATCTCGACGACGCGCCAGCGCTTGTCCTTGGACAGGGGGCGGGTCTCCATGACCTTGACGCGGTCGCCCACGCCACACTGGTTGAGCTCGTCATGAGCCTTCAGCTTATAGGTTCTCTTCACGATCTTCTTGTACAGAGGATGGGCCACGCGGTCGGCGATGGCGACCACAACGGTCTTGTCCATCTTGTCCGAAACCACCAGGCCGACTCTGGTCTTGCGAGAAGAAGTTCTGTTTTCCATTGTCTAGTCCTCCTCTTAGCGGCCGGCGAGCTGCT
>OGJG01001432.1_pt1 | contig 10178 bp, 9 predicted proteins | sample 1572011 | NCBI WGS metagenome assembly OGJG01 (sample SAMEA2582115, study PRJEB24529) | metagenome | biome: Human gut stool | place: China | collected 2011
CGGTGGCGGCCCACGTATGGCATGTGGCGTGATTAAATAAGTCGATTCTTAAAGATAAAAAAGTGCGGTCAATTTTGACCGCACTTTTATTTTTATCGTTTTACTTCACCACTTCCGCCGTATATTCCAGTTTGTGAATCGCATTAATCAATTGCTCATCAGAAACTTTTGGATCTTCTACAACAGTCACAGTTCTATCTTTAATGGAGGCTTTAGTGGAAATCACGCCATCAATATTACGTAATTCTTTATTCACCAAATAAGCACAAAGCTGGCAGTTCATTTCATTCACTTTTAACATAACTTGCTTTGTTTCTTCTGCCTGAGCGATAGAGAAAGTGAATAATGAAAGCAAAAGTGCGGTCGTTAATTTCTTCATTTTTTGTTCCTAATTAGAAAGCTCTAAAATCCACGGTAAAATGGTTGGATAAGTTAAGAAAAATACCATGACGATAAATACAATCCAGTACAAAACAATAAGCTTTTTACGGGAAATGTATTTGCTGCAAATGATTTTTTTGGAAAACATCAACAACCAAAAGCCGTAGGCAAAGGCGCACAATGAAACGATAAGCATAGGAATGCGTAAATAATCATATTCACCTAAGCCAATCAACCATGTGGATGACACGCCAAATACTAAATAGATTAAAGGCGCAATACAGCACAAGGTTGATGCCACCGCAGCACTTAGCGCGGTGGCAATCGCAACCCAAAAAGATTTATTAGAGCTTTTTAGAGATGTAGTCATATTTAAATTCTTTCGGGTCAAAGGAATTTAACGGGTCACCACCGACTTCGGCATACGGATAGCCAAAGTTGTTGAGTGGAGCAAGTTCTGGTTGCGGATATAAATCGAAGTCACGCGCATGGTTAAAGCCAACCCAGTTTGCTTCCCAGTTACCGAATAAGTATTTGGCAACAACTTGTGTATCCTTATCATCAACAGATTTTTTCTCTGCTAAACGCATTTTTGCCACGTCTGCAGAATCAACAGGCACCCAGCCGAATCCAGCAAGATAGAATTCAGCACGACAATGCTGACCACCGCTTACGTTTGCTACGCCATGTTCATCCGCACTACCGAAAGCACCTTTGGAATATTTGCCCATTTTATCCGCTGCACCTAAACGAATACCAAAAATTTCACGAGCCGGAATACCGCTGGCGCGAGCCAGAGCAACGAAGACAGAGTTAATATCGGTACATTTGCCTTTTAACACACCAGTGGTCAGAATTTTTTCTACATCACCATCACCACAGCCTAGAACAGAATTATCACGTTCCATATTGTTGACGATCCATTGGTGAATCAACTCTGCTTTTTTCAATGGATTAGTTTCAGTGCCCACAATTTTATCGGCGAACTGTTTCACAATACCATCTGTTTTAATATGTTGAGTCGGTTTTAAATATTCTTGTACATCAACAGAATAGTGAATCTCTTTTGGTGGCTTGTAATTTTCTAATGCACCTTTAACCATAGGTTCGCGATCTTTGGTTTCAATCACCATTGTGATTTTTAAATCGCGTTTTTGTGCATCTTTATCCCAAGTCGCAAAGAGCGTTTTTGCACCATATTTGTTGTTTTCTGTCACATACGCATCCAAATAGTTACCTTCAAAATGGATAGATTTTACCTGTTGATACTCACCATTAAATGGTAAAGGCACCCACAGATTCGCTTGTCCTTGCGAACCTTTTGGCGCAACTAAGTCATAAGTTTGAGTGAATTCATACAGATGAGAATCGGTATTGTAGTTTGGAATGTCGGTATTGGCGTAAGCCATAGAACATGCGGAGAGCACCGCAGTGGCGATAAGTTTCTTCATGAAAAGATCCTTCTTAGTTAATAGTTAAAACTTAACACATTAGATAAACTAATTGTGGACATGGCTATAGTAGCTCATTTTATTTTCTAGTCAATATTGCTTTTTTATTTCAGCCATTTAAGATTTGCTAAAGAAATTTGAAGTAAAATACCGTTTCTATTTTTATTGGAAAGAATAATGACAAAACAAATTTTTACACAATCCCAACAGCCAGAAGAGGAAGAAATTCTGCCTAAGCAGGAATTTTATAATGTTGAAACAACCATTGATAATGAACCTTTAGAAGGGGAGTTGTTGGACGAGCAATTTGAGCAAATTGTGAAACCTAAATCCAGTGGTTGGAAAACCGCTTTAAAATTGACCGCACTTTTATTTTTAGGGGCGACGGTTGCGCAATCTGTTCAATGGATTTGGGACAGTTATCAAAATCAACAATGGATTTACCTTGCTTTTGCCTTGGTGAGTTTTATTGTGGTGATGTTTGGTTTATCTGAAATCATCGCAGAATGGCGACGTTTAGTGAAACTCAAAAAGCGTTTGAATCTACAAGAACAAAGTCAGCGATTAATAGGTGAAAGTGCGGTTAAAAATCATCAAGTTTTTTCTGAACAGGATAGCGAGAAAGGAAAAGCTTTGTGTTTATCGATTGCCGATACCTTAAAATTGGATTCGCAACATCCCTCAATTGTTCAATGGGAAAAACAGCTAAATGAAAGTTATTCTGCTCGCGAAGTCACCCATTTATTTAGTAAAACAGTGTTACAGTCTTTTGATAAAAAAGCGAAAAAACTGATTACAAAAATGGCAGCTGAATCCGCTGTGATTGTGGCAATTAGTCCTTTAGCTGTTATTGATATGTTTTTTATTGCGTGGCGAAATATTCGTTTAATCAATAAAATTGCAGCGATTTATGGGATTGAGCTTGGGTATTTTACCCGTCTTCGTTTACTCAGAATGGTATTGGTGAATCTTGCTTTTGCCGGTGCGACTGAAATCGTGCAAGATTTAGGGATGGATTGGCTTTCGCAAGATATTACCGCAAAACTTTCTGCACGAGCAGCACAGGGGATAGGCGTGGGATTATTGACGGCTCGATTGGGTATTAAGGCTATGGAGTTTTGTCGCCCACTAGCATTTGATAAAGCAGAAAAGCCAAAGCTTTCTCATGTGCAAAAAGAATTGCTGACGGTGATGAAAGATACGGTACTAGGTAAGAATAAACTGAAAGAAAAAGAAGAAGTGTAATAAAAAAGTGCGGTTAAGATTGACCGCACTTGTTGTATAAAGGATATGATTAAAGTCCCGCTTTCAAGCTTGCTTCAATAAAGCGGTCAAGATCGCCATCTAGCACGGCTTGCGTATTACGATTTTCAATGCCAGTGCGGAGATCCTTAATACGTGCATCATCTAACACATAAGAACGAATTTGGCTACCCCAACCGATATCCGATTTGTTATCTTCCATCGCTTGTTTGTCCGCATTTTTCTTTTGTAACTCAAGCTCATACAATTTCGCTTTTAACTGCTTCATGGCTTGATCTTTATTCTTGTGTTGAGAACGATCGTTTTGACATTGTACGACAATCCCACTTGGCATGTGAGTAATACGCACCGCACTTTCGGTTTTATTGACGTGCTGGCCACCCGCACCGGATGCACGATAAACGTCAATACGTAAATCTGCTGGATTGATTTCAATGTCAATATCATCATCAATTTCTGGATAAACGAAAGCCGCTGCAAATGATGTATGGCGGCGATTGTTGGAGTCAAATGGACTTTTGCGCACTAAACGATGAATACCGGTTTCCGTACGTAACCAACCGAAAGCATATTCGCCACTGACACGAATCGTCGCTGATTTTAAACCCGCCACATCACCATCGGATACTTCCATTAATTCTGTTTTAAAGCCTTTGCTTTCAGCCCAACGGAGGTACATGCGAAGTAACATTTCCGTCCAGTCTTGTGCTTCTGTACCACCGGAACCTGCTTGTAAATCGACATAACAATCACATGCGTCATGTTCACCGCTAAACATGCGTCGGAATTCTAATTTTGCGAGTTGTTGTTCAAGCTCATCTAATTCAGCAACGGCTTCATTGAAGGTCTCTTCATCTTCCGCTTCAACGGCTAATTCAAGCAGCCCTTCAACATCTTCTAAACCTTGTTCTAAATTTTTGATGGTATCAACCACTTGTTCAAGTGAAACACGTTCTTTTCCAAGCGCTTGGGCTTTTTCGGGTTCGTTCCACACATCAGGTTGTTCTAATTCGGCATTGACTTCTTCTAAACGCTCGATTTTTGCGTCGAAGTCAAAGATACCCCCGAAGCACAGAAGTGCGCTCGGAAAGGTCAGCAATTTTGTTTTTGATTGGATTAATTTCAAACATAATGACTAAATAAGCTTTTAAGTTAAATTAAGATTGAAATTATAAAGGAACTACAGAGGATTGGGTAGATTATTGAGCAATAAAAAACCTTATTTATTTTTAGAATAAATAAGGTTCTTAATATAATTAAAAAGGATGAAATTATTCCTCTGCAGGGAATTTTTCTTCTAATTGATCTGCTAATTTGTCAATAGCATCGTCTTTTGCGTTTGCTTTTGCGACAGCTTCAGGAACTTTACCTGCATTGTCAGCAGATGGTGATTTGACTTGAGATAAAATTAGTTGAGCCACTTCTTTTTCAGCATCTACATATTCTTTATACATAGAAACAAGTGGTGAAACTTCTTCACTTTTAATGCCTAATGCTTCTAATTCGGCTACATGTTCTGCTGCTTTTTTATCAAATTCTGCAACAGCAGTTTCAGTTGCGGCCACATTGCTACTTGAAGAGGCAGTAGCAATTGCATCAAAACTTGCTTCAAGTTTTTGGCCAGCTGTTTCTTCCCACGCTTTAAATTTTTTCACTTCTTCAGCTTGTTGAGATGCAGCAAATGCACTAATAGAGCTGAAAGTTAATGCTGCAATAGCTGTGATTTTTAATAAGTTTTTCATTGAGATATCCTCTTTGAGTAGAATTAAAAATTGTACCAGAATGGGTACAATTGGCATTGTAATAAAGTATAGTTATTTGATCAAGTATTTAGTTGATTTTTTTAGTATGCTATTTGGAAAAAATAACAGTTTTGCATAAATCATCAATTACTTTATAATTCAGGCTCATTTTCATAATAAATTAGGAACAACGAGTATGAATAAATTACTGACCGCACTTTTAGTTACGGTTTCGGTTAACGCAATGGCAGATAATGCTACGATTAAATCAAAATTGCAGGCATTAGGTGCGAAAAATATAGAAGTAAAAGATTCGCCTGTAAAAGGCCTTAAAACTGCTGTGACAGATCAAGGTATTTTATATGTGAGTGAAAATGGTCAATATGTTTTGCAAGGTAAAATGTATGAATTAACGAATAAAGGACCTGTTGATGTAGCGAGTAAATTTCTGGCGGATAAAGTGAACGCATTAAAAAATGAAATGATTGTTTATCCGGCAAAAAATGAAAAACATGTTGTGACAGTATTCATGGATATCACTTGCCATTATTGTCATTTACTCCATCAACAAATAAAAGAGTATAATGATTTAGGTATTACTATTCGTTATTTGGCATTTCCTCGAGCAGGAATGAATGAAACTGCTCGCCAAATGGAAGCAATTTGGACGGCAAAAGATCCTGTATTTGCATTGAACGAAGCAGAAAAAGGTAACTTACCAAAAGAATTGAAAACACCTAACATTGTGAAAAAACAGTATGATTTAGGTGTACAACTTGGTGTGAAAGGTACGCCAAGTATTGTGACTTCAACAGGTGAAATGCTTGGCGGGTATTTAAAACCTCAAGATTTATTAGCTGTGTTACAAGAATCAGCACAATAATTATTAGTAGTGAGGGCGTATTGTATGCGCCCTTAAAATATTCATGTCATCAAAGTACATATCGAATGTTCCTTTAATGTAATTTTAAATAACGAAACACCGTGAAAAAACTCATTAAACGTCGTGAAATTCCTGGCGGAAATCCTGTTTCAGATAATACATTACTCGATCGTCTCTATCGTTCTCGTCATATAAAAAATAGTCAAGAATTAGACCGCACTTTGCAATCAATGCTAAATCCCAATCAATTATACGGTATTCAACAAGCCGTGAATTTATTGGTTGATGCTTATCAACAGAAACAAAAGATTGTTATCGTTGGTGATTTTGATGCTGATGGGGCAACCAGTACGGCACTTTCTGTCTTGGCTTTATGTATGCTTGGTTTTACTGATGTAGAATATCTTGTGCCGAATCGTTTTGAACAGGGTTATGGTTTGAGTGTGCCTGTTGCTGAAATGGCAATGGAAAAAGGCGTGCAGTTATTGATGACAGTAGATAACGGGGTATCATCCTTTGAGGGCGTAGCGTATTTAAAAGAGCAGGGCATCAAGGTGTTGATTACCGATCACCACTTGCCACCAGAAATACTGCCGAATGCTGATGCTATTGTTAATCCAAATTTGCAACAATGTGATTTCCCTTCAAAATGTTTAGCTGGTGTAGGTGTGGCATTTTATTTAATGCTTGCTTTACGAGCTAAATTTCGTGAGTTGGGTATTTTTACGGCAGAAACACAACCTAATTTTACTGAGCTACTGGATTTAGTCGCGCTCGGCACAATTGCGGATGTTGTTCCCCTTGATCAAAATAACCGTATTTTAGCCCATCAAGGGTTGATGCGAATTCGTGCAAAGCGTTGTCGACCAGGAATTATTGCTCTCGCTGAAGTGGCTAATCGAGAAGTTGAAAAACTTTGCTCGGCTGATTTAGGCTTTGCGATTGCACCACGTTTAAATGCAGCGGGTCGATTAGATAATATGTCTGTCGGTGTGGAGCTATTACTTGTAGAAAGCATGCAAGAGGCAAGAGCTCAAGCTTTGAATTTGGACAGCTTAAATCAGGCTCGAAAAGAAATTGAACAAGGCATGAAGCTCGAGGCTTTAGAAATTTGCCGCAATCTCACCGCACTTTCTGATGAATTACCGATGGGAATAACCTTATTTCAGAAAGATTGGCATCAAGGTGTATTAGGCATTGTAGCTTCTCGTATTAAAGATCAATACCATCGACCAGTCATTGCTTTTGCACAAGATCAAGAAGGTATTATAAAAGGTTCTGCACGTTCAATTGAAGGCTTGCATATGCGCGATGTATTAGAACGCATCCATTCGCAACATCCGGATATGATTTTAAAATTTGGTGGTCATGCTATGGCAGCAGGATTAAGCATTAAAGAAAGCTTTTTCCCTGATTTTCAAAAGATTTTTAATCAAACGGTGCAAGATTGGTTAAATGAAGATCAATTACAAGGTGTGATTTGGACGGATGGCGAACTTCAAGCAAATGAATTTAGTATTGAAACGGCAGAAGTGATAAAATCTGGTGGACCTTGGGGACAAGCTTTTCCTGAGCCTGTTTTTGATGGTGAATTTAAAATTTTTGAGCAACGTACTATTGGGCAAAATCAAAATCATTTAAAAATGCTTGTTGAGCCTAGAAATGGCGGTCCATTATTAGATGCCATTGCGTTTAATATTGATACTCGGTATTATCCCGATTTGTCTATTAAACAGGCAAAGTTTGCTTATAAATTAGAAATTAATGAGTTTCGAGGAAATCGAAACGTCCAATTATTAGTCGATTATATTGAGCCAGTTAGTTTATGAAAAAATTTTGGCAGAATACATTTAAAGGATCATTTGCAATGATGTTGCTGAGCGTGACAAATGTCGCATTCGGTGAAGTCAATGCGAAGGATTTTTCTGCCAAAAATTCACCACACTTACCGCCTGCAAATGTGACACAGTTTGAAGACGGTAGAGATTATTTTTCATATCAAGAACCTATTGAGCAGATTAGAAGAAGTGATAGTAGAATTCCTATCCAATTTTTCTTTGATTACGACTGTCGGGTTTGTTCTTCAGCTCAAGATATCTTGCAACTTTATAGCCAAATTCGCCCTAATAAGGTGGAATTAGAAGAATATCCTGTCGCCACGAATGAGGCTAGATTTTCAGCGACAATATTCTATACATTACAGCGTTTAAAAGTGGGCGAGTTATCGGATACGCTGTTATTTGAAACTTCTGAAAAGGCGCGTTATACCGAATTATCTACATTAGATAAGATGCGTGAATGGGTAATCTCGCAAGGAATTAGTAAAGTTGAATTTAACAAAGTTGTGCATTCTTCAGAAGTGAAAAAGGATGTAAGTAACGCTATTAATTTGACGGAAGAATATGGTGTTTTTACTTTTCCTTATGTAGTTATAGGTGGGAAATATGTTCTCACCGCAAGTACGCTGTATAACGATGATTATGGAGTGGCAGTATTAGATTTCTTAGTGAATAAACTCGAACAAGAAAGGAAAAATTAATGAAAATCGGGATTGTTGGTGCAATGGCACAAGAAGTGGAGATTTTATCCCAATTAATGACAGATAAAAAAGAGACAAAAGTTGCAAGTGCGGTCATTTTTGAAGGCAAAATTAATGGCAAAGAGATCGCGTTATTGCAATCTGGGATTGGTAAAGTCGCGGCAGCTATTGGTACCACAGCTTTATTACAATTGGCTAAACCGGATGTGGTTTTAAATACGGGCTCAGCGGGTGGTGTTGCGAAAGGCTTAAAAGTGGGGGATATCGTTATTTCAGATGAAACCCGATATCACGATGCCGATGTGACAGCTTTTGGCTATGAAAAAGGTCAATTACCTGCAAATCCAGCTGCTTTTCTTTCAGATAAACAATTAGCGGATTTAGCCGATGAAATTGCCCAATCACAAGGACAAAATGTAAAACGCGGTTTAATTTGCTCTGGTGATAGTTTTATTAATAGCGAAGAAAAAATTGCTCAAATTAAAGTTGATTTCCCAAATGTGACTGCAGTAGAAATGGAAGCCACGGCGATTGCGCAAGTTTGTCATGCCTTTAACGTACCTTTTGTGGTCGTTCGGGCAATTTCGGATGCAGGCGATGGCGAAGCGAGTATGTCTTTTGAAGAGTTCTTACCGTTAGCTGCAAAACAGTCTTCGGCATTAGTATTAGGGATGATAGACAGACTGTAGTAATAATCTTTTAATAAGATAATAAATTCTAAAATTGAATCATAAACATTATTTAAAAAGGCATAGTTAATTGACTATGCCTTTTTATATAAACCCATTAGAATTTATAGTTTAAACTAAAAATATAAGTTCTTCCTCGTGCAAAATTGTAAAGCACAGATTTATCTTTTATTCCGTTATCGCAAGTATCATTTTTGCTACAAATGGAATCATTTAAGCTTGAATAATAGCGTTGAGATGCCGCATCGTTGCCAGAATCTAAAGGATCAACATAACGTTTATCTAGTAGGTTTTGTACTTCTGCTTTGATAATCAAATCTTTGATAGGTTCGTAACTTATATGCAAATCTAAAATAATTGGTTGTTTATTAATTTCTTCTGTTTTCTTAATTGCATAATAAGTTCTTTCATGACTAGTATTTAATTCAAATTCAGAGCCGTTAATATATTCTTCTTGAATGGTTGCTCGTTTGCTTTTCCCATAGTAACGAGCTGCGATACCAACAGTTAATTTTTGATCAAACCAGCGAGAGCCAAGTTCTAATCTTCCATAATCTTTAGGTAACATTGAGATACGAGATAGACCATAACCTTGTTTTAGAATGTCATCTTTTGATGCGTTGTTAGGGCGTGGGCTTGCATCTGCATAATTGGTTGGTTGACTTGTTCGTTGATATGCATAAGACAGATTTGCAAAGAAACGTCCCATGTCATAGTTAATTTCTAACTCAACACCGCTTTTTTTCACAATAGGCTTATAATTTTGATGAGCAATGGTAAATCTAAATCCATTATTAGCTGCCCAGTCAGGAACAACGCCATCTCTCCACCATACACCATATACATTATGAATATAATTTTTGATGAAACTGCGATATCCCACTAGTTTTAAACCTAGAACATCTTCTTCTGTAAAAACAGCTTTTTTATAGGTATTAAACCCAAGTTGATAGGTTTCAGCTCGCTCAGGTTTTAATGCTGTATTTACGCCAACATCAGAGACTTGAGAGAAGAACATTTCTTGAATATTTGGCATTCTATGTGTGCGTGAATAGGTGAAAAACGGCATAAAATAATCATTGATATCCGCACTAAGTGTTGCTGAGTGATTTATCGCTGTTTTATGTCCTGATTTATGCAAAAGCGGTTCATTAATTTGTGTCGGTGTATTTTCGTAACCTACATACTCACCGTTAAATGCATAATGCGTAAAATTGACACTATAGTCTA
>OGJG01001440.1_pt1 | contig 10137 bp, 8 predicted proteins | sample 1572011 | NCBI WGS metagenome assembly OGJG01 (sample SAMEA2582115, study PRJEB24529) | metagenome | biome: Human gut stool | place: China | collected 2011
GGGGCAGCATGCTGCCCTTTTTTTCCTCTAAAAAGAATTTCTTCATAATTGGATCTATGCCCGCCGACGTGCCGGAGAGGATAGATGTGCTGGAGGTCGGTGCGACCGCCAGCAGATAGGCGTTGCGCATTCCCTGCACCGCCACCGTTTTCGCAAGCGCCCGCCACTTTTCGGAGGTATAACCCCGCTTTTCAAAATACGCGCCCGTCTGCCAGTCGCTGCCCTCAAAGAGCGCGTAACGACCCTTTTCCCGTGCCAGAGCTGTGTCCGCCTTGACAGCGGCGTAGTTGATGAGCTCGAACACTGCGTCGGTGAAGGCAAGGTGCTCATCGCTCTCCCAGTGGATGCCGCGCTTTGCCAGCATGTGGTGGTAGCCGCTGACGCCCAGGCCGATGCTGCGGTACTTCTGATTGGTAAGCCGCGCGTATTCCAACGGGTAGAAGTTGAGGTCGATCACATTATCCAGTGCGCGGATGGCCGTTTCCACCGTGCGTTCCATATAGGCCTCGTCCTCCACCGGCAGATTACCGAGAGACAGACTCGCCAGGTTGCAGACCACAAACTCACCTGGGCGTGTGGCCGTCACCACCACTGTGTCGCCGTTCTCCGTGTGCACCTCAGTGCTGATGTGCTCGATGGGCGCCATGTTCTGCGCGATCTCCGTACAGAGATTGGAGCAATAGATCATTCCCGTGTGGCCGTTTGGGTTCATATGATTTACACTGTCGCGATTGAAAGCGAAGGGTGTGCCGGTCTCCACTGCCGAGCGAAGCACCAGCCGCACGATGTCCTTGACGGTGACGCTGCGCTTTTCGATGCGCGGGTCATTGACGCAGTCCAGATACCGCTTCTCCCATTCTGTACCCCAGTAATCCTCCAGTGCGTAGCCCTTGACCGTGAGGATCTCATGCGGACACATGAGATGCCACGGCGCGTCTATGTTCTCCTCCGCCAGTCGCCAGAAGAGATCCGGATAGCACACGGCGGGAAACACATCATGTGCCTTCATGCGGTCGTCGCCGTTGTTGGTGCGCAGTTGAAGGAATTCCGGCAGATCCCGGTGCCATGCGTCTAAGTAAACCGCCACAGCGCCCTGCCGCATCCCCAACTGATCCACCGCCACGGCGGTGTCGTTGACCAGCCGGATCCAGCGGATAACACCGCCCGCCGCCCCTTGAAAGCCGCGGATGGTGCTGCCTGCAGCGCGCACCTTACCGAAGTACATCCCCATTCCACCGCCGAATTTAGAGACCTTTGCGAAGTTGTCCAGCGAGCGGTAGATGCCGTCCAGACTGTCCGGCACAGTGTCCACAAAGCAGCTTGAAAGCTGATGGTAGGGCTTTCGTGCGTTGGACATGGTAGGTGTCGCCATCGTGACCTCCATACGGCTGAGCATATCGTAAAAGCGTTTTACCCACCCCATGCGGTCAGAGCCTTCGTTCATAGCAAGATGCAGCGCGATACCCAAAAACATCTCCTGCGGTGTTTCCAGCGGCACGCGGCTGCGTGACTGGATCACATAGCGTTTGAGCAGCAGGTCAAGGCCGGAGTAGGTGAATAGCTCGTCCCGTTCCGGGCAGAGAAAGTCCTCCGCCATGGCAATCTCCTCGTGGGTATAGTGGGCAAGGATATAGTCACCGTAGAGTCCCTTATCCGTCAGATAGCGAAGCCTGCCATAGAGGTCGCCGCCGCCGCGCCCCTCCCATTCCTGTGCGTTGCGACAGCGAAAGGAGTGGTTCAGAAGCCGCGCCGCGATGAACTCCCACTTGGGTGCCTCTGCCGTAGTCAGCTCTACCGCCGCCTTGGTCAGTGCCTCAGCCCGCTCATCCTCCGTCATACCCAGACGACAGAAACTCTCAAACTTCATTTGAAGCGCCGCGAGGGAGTAGACTTCCTCGGTAAAATCCATCTGGATGCGGCGCAGCACCTCGTCAAGCGAGTCATCCCCCACCGTCCGCGCGATGGTATGCCGGACACGGCGCAGCGCAGACCGCTTTTCGCGGTAGAGGATGTACGCCTTGGCCACCTCATAGTGTCCGCGCTCCATGAGCGTTCGCTCCACCTCGTCCTGCACACGTTCTACGGTGAGCGGCACTGTGACGGAGAGATTGTTGAGAACGGTGGCGAGGATCTCATCCATCTCTCTGCTCCCGATCTCCTTGCCCTGTCCGTCAAACGCCTTTTTCATGGCGTTGAAAATTTTCTCCTGTTGAAAGGGAACAGACTCCCCGTTTCGTTTTCTGATCTCCATTTCGATCCTCTCATCTTCTCCGGTCACTTCTCATGTCCTTTTGAGCAAAGAGCGGGCAAGCGCAGTATCACGCTTGCCCGCTCTGTTTTTGAAAGCCGGTTTTTCTGCAGCCGACGCGGCGGGGCTGTTTGTTGTCTGTTGTCTTGGTTTTGGCTTTCCTGCCAGTTACTTCATAGATTCCAGAATGGCGTCCGCCAGTGCTTCCAGCTCAGTGCGCTTGTCCGTGCCCATGGACGAGGCGAGGCTGAGCCGCTCGTTGAGCACCGTCATGTTCTTAAGCTCATTGTTGACGAATTTCTGCATGAGGTCACCGGACTTCACCGCCCATGAGCCGTTTTCAATGATGGCAAAGGTGCGGTTTTGCAGATTCAGCGCCTTCATATCCATGAGGAAGTCATGCATGGCGGGGTAGATGCCGAGGTTGTAGGTCACAGAGGCCAGGACAATGTGACTGTACTTAAACGCCTCGGAGATCAGCTGGGAGACATGAGTGGAGGACACATCGTACATCGCCACCTTGCTCATGCCCTTATCGCAGAGCGACGTCGCCAGCGCCTGCGCCGCGTTCTCCGTGTTGCCGTACATAGAGGCGTAGACGATGAGCACGCCCTGGGTCTCAGGGGCATAGCGGCTCCATGTGTCGTACTTTTCGATGAACCAGCCCAGATCCTTGCGCCACACGGGGCCGTGGAGCGGGCAGATGTACTTGATCTGATCCAAAACGCCGCCGGCCTTTTTCAGCAGGAGCTGGATGTGGGGGCCGTACTTGCCCACGATGTTGGTGAGGTAGCGGCGGGCGTCGTCCAGCCAGTCCCGCTCGAAGTCCACCTCGTCGGCGAACAGCTTGCCGTCCAGCGCGCCGAAGGTGCCGAAGGCGTCGGCGGAAAAGAGGACGCCGTCGGTGACGTCGAGGGTCACCATGGCCTCCGGCCAGTGAACCATAGGCGCGCCCACAAAGGTGACGGTGTGCTTGCCGAAGGAGAAGGTGTCACCCTCTTTCACCTCGATGCACTCATGTCCGTCCACATGGAAGCCGAACTGCCGCATGAGCATGAATGCCTTCTCGTTGGAGATCAGTTTCACCTTGGGATGGCGCAGCAGGATCTCCTCGATGCAGGCGGCGTGATCCGGCTCCAGATGGTTGACCAGCAGGTAGTCCAGCTCGCGGCCATCCAGCACATACGCCAGATTTTCCAAAAGCTGGCGGCAGGCAGACCAGTCCACCGTGTCAAAGAGCACCGTCTTTTCATCCAGCAGGCAGTAGGCGTTGTAGCTTACGCCCCGGGGAATGGGAAAGCAGTTTTCAAACAGGGCCAGGCGATGGTCGTTGGCACCCACCCAGTAGAGGTCGTTCGTTACTTTACGCACGCAATACATCTTATCTTGCCTCCTTCACGGCCTCAAGCCTTTACAAATTGATCCTTCGTCTCCGCGCACTCGGGACACACCCACTCGGCGGGAAGCTGCTCAAAGAGCGTACCGGGCGCGATCTCGCCGTCCTCGTCGCCCAACTCCGGCACATACTCGTAGCCGCAGCCGCTGCAGACGTAGCGGTCGCCGATGGGGGCGGGCTTCGGCGGCGTGGGCCGCTTCATCTTTACCATGGGCGGCGCGGGCAGCTTTTCGCCGCTATCCAGCGCGGCAGTGAGCAGGGGCAGGATCTCCTCCACATCGCCCACGATGCCGTAGTCGCAGTTCTTGAAGATAGGCGCGTTACCGTTCTTATTGATGGCCACGATGGTGGAGGCATCCTTGATGCCCTTAAGGTGCTGGGATGCGCCGGAGATGCCGCAGGCGATGTACAGATTGCCGGTGAACTTCTGACCAGACATACCCACATAGCGGTTCAGCGGCAGATATTTGAGAGTCTCCGCCACAGGGCGGGAAGAACCGATGGCCGCGCCGGCGGCCTTGGCCAGCGACTCTACCAGTTTCATGTTCTTTTTCTCCCCGATGCCCTTGCCCGCGGAGACCACCCGCTCCGCCTGCGGGATGGGCGTATCCATAGGGATGCCCACGGAGAAGTCGTGACCATCCTTCTTCAGCGCCGCCACAAGGTCGGCCACCTGCTGGGCAGCATCCCCCTCCCGGAAGATGGTCTTTTTGCGAATGCCGGTGATGGGCGCGGGTTTCTTGGCCGCCGAACGGCTCTCGCCGCCGGAGCTCTTGCCCAGCCTGCCCAACAGATGAGAGGCGATGACCACCCGCTGGATCTCGTTAGTGCCCTCGTAGAGGGTAGTGATCTTGGCGTCGCGGTAGGCCCGTTCCACCTCCATGCCCTTGAGGTAGCCGCTGCCGCCGTGGATCTGCAAGGCATCGTTGGTGACCTCCAGCGCGATGTCCGAGGCGTACATCTTCGCCATGGCGGACTCCATGCCGTAAGGCGCGTGCTGCTCCTTCAGCTCCGCCGCGGAGTAGATGAGGAACCGGGCGCAGCGCAGCTTGGTTGCCATATCCGCCAGCTTGAAGGCGATGCTCTGCTGGGCCGCGATGGGCTTGCCGAACTGGACGCGCTCCTTGGAATAGCTCAACGCGTGCTCAAACGCGCCCTGGGCGATGCCCAGCGCCTGCGCGGCGATGCCGATGCGTCCGCCGTCCAGCGTGGACATGGCAATCTTGAAGCCCTCGCCCTCCTTGCCCAATAGGTTTTCCTTGGGAACCTTCACGTCGTTGAAGATCAGCTCCGCCGTGGAGGAGGAGCGAATACCCATCTTGTCATAGTGGTCGCCGAACTCAAAGCCCTTCCAGCCCTTCTCCACGATGAAAGCGGAGATGCCCCGGGTGCCGATGTCCGGCGTGGTGACGGCGAAAACCACATAGGTGTCCGCCTTAGGGGCGTTGGTAATGAAGATCTTGCCGCCGTTGAGGAGGTAGTAGTCCCCCTTATCCAGCGCCGTGGTCTCCGTGCCGCCGGCGTCGGATCCGGCGTTGGTCTCCGTAAGGCCGAAGGCGCCGATCTTCTCGCCCTTGGCCAGCGGAACCAGATATTTCTTCTTCTGCTCCTCGGTGCCATAGGCGAAAATGGGCCATGAGCCGAGGGAGACGTGGGCGGAGAGGATTACGCCCGTGCCGCCGTCCACACGGGCCAGCTCCTCCACCGCGATGGCGTAGCTCAGGGCATCAAGACCGGCACCGCCGTACTCCTTGGGGTAGGGAATGCCCATCCAGCCCAGCTTACCCAGCTTCTTGACAGCCTCCTCGGGAAACTCGTTGTTCTGATCCATTAAAAATGCGAGGGGCTTGATCTCCTCCTCCGCAAAACTCCGGATCTTCGCGCGCAGCTCTTCGTGCGCCGCCGTGGTTTGAAACAGCATACGGGTACCTCCTTTTAAAATTTTACAGCTTGTTTGTATCTTGGGGATCGGATCTGCCGGTCAGCAGCCTGCGCAGGCTCACGGCACGGAACGCCTCGTCCTGCTTTTGCTGCAAGGCCGCCAGCTGACAGTGGATGGCGCACCGCCCATGCTTGTCCTGCCAGCGGCATTCATATCCCGGCTCCATGCAGGCGCACAGGATGCCCCGCTCCCCCACGACCCCCATGAGATCGTAGAGGGAGGTCGCGTCCAGATCGCAGGACAGCGCGCAGCCGCCGAGAGCGCCGCGGCTCACCCGCACCAAATTGCCGGCGGAGAGCTTGCGCAGAATCTGGTAGGCAAACTGATTGGGGATCAATTCCGTTTCCGACATCTCGGCCACCGAATGCTTCTCCCCGTCCAGCAGCACCCGCAAAATGCGCAGCGCGTAGTCCGTCTCTTTGGTGATGATCATGCTCCACATCCTCTTTTCGCTTGCTTGTTAATACCATCATATCAATCTTGATAAATTTTGTCAAGATAATTTCCAAAAAAATATATCGTTTTAACACAGACCGCTCCAGCCCGGGTCAGCTTCGCTTTCCATTCAGCGAAAAGCCATGTTCCTTACAATTATAGAAGCCGAAAAAGCTGTGCCGTGGCAGTCCGCCGAAAGCAGAAAAGACTATGCCTGAAAACCAGAAAGCGGAGAAATTGGTTGGGGCTCGCAGGGGTCGCCCATCCAAGGCGGATGAGTCGATCCCTGGCAAGTCCAAGGCAAGCACCAAAGTGCGTGCTTTTCATTTTATATCCGACGCATTATGTTAAGATGTGCAGTAGATGTTCCATTTTGCTGTCCCATTCTCTGCTGGAATCGGCGCACTCTTTCAGTTCAGTTTCGATTTCAGCATTTATCGGCAGATTTTTCTTATAGCGGATGGTATGCTCAAGGCTTGCCCAGAAGTCCATAGCGATTGTACGGAGTTGTATCTCCACTGGCACATGGATCTCTTTTTCCGCAAAGAATACCGGCAGCCGGATCGTCAGGTGCAGACTGCGATAGCCATTTGGCTTAGGGTGTGAAATATAATCTTTCTCCGTGATGATTTCAATGTCAGACTGATCTTTTAAGCACTTTGCCAAAAAGAACACATCCTCCTCGAAAGAGCAGATCACCCGCACACCGGCAATATCCATGATATTTGCCTGCATGGTCGGAAAATCCAGAGAAAGTCCGCGCTTCTGCATCTTATTCATAATGCTGGACGGCGACTTCAATCGACTTTTCATACTTTCTATCGGATTGCGATCATGCTGCAATGAAAACTCTTCGTTTAGAATTTCCAACCTGCTTTCCAGTGCTTTCAGCGCACATCGGTATTGCAGCATGACTTCCTGATACCTGCGATTTTCGCTTAAAAGGCGCTGGCACTGCAGATCATCTAAGCCTTTATCTGCCGCAACCGTCAAGCCAAATAAATTTTCACTCATAGTTTCTCCTTTCCGCAGGGATAGGCGCTCCGCGCTGTCTGCTGCTCTTGTGTTACGACCTGATAAAAACTGTATCCGCCGGAGAGATGGGAACAGCTGAAACCATACTGCGTTAAAAGCCGACAGGCCAGATAACTGCGAAGCCCAGTCTGGCAATTCACATAGACAGGCTTGTCCCTCTCTAACTCGTCCAAGTGCTCCCGCAGATCGTCCAGTGGAATATTGCGGAATCCATTCAAGTGCCCACGCCGATATTCGCCTTCCGTACGGACGTCCAGCAGCGTCGCACTGCCATCGCAGGGCAAGTCCTCAACATCATTCCAATGGAACTGCTGCACTTTCCCGCTCTCCAAATCCTCGATCATAAAACCGGCCATATTGACCGGATCCTTGGCAGAGGAATAGGGCGGCGCATAGGAAAGGTCAAGTTCCGTCAGTTCCAAAGCTTTCATTTTTGAGCGAATGGCCGTTGCCAGTACATCAATACGCTTGTCCACGCCCTCGCCGCCAACGATCTGCGCACCCAGCAGCCGCAGGCTTTCCTTTTCATACAGTACCTTCATTGCCATAGACTGTGCGCCGGGGTAATAGGCAGCGTGGGATGCCGGGAAAAGCACGACTTTGTCGTAAGCGATCTCTGCTGCCTGCGCCGCTTTTTCATTGATCCCCGTGGAGGCCGCTGTCAAGCCGAACAGTTTCAGAACAGACGAGCCCTGAGAGCCGTGAAAGTGGCTATTGCCGCCACAGATATTGTCAGCGGCAATGCGTCCCTGCTTGTTGGCGGGTCCCGCCAGCGAAATCAACGCTTTCTGCCCGGTTACAAAATGGGTGACCTCTACGGCATCGCCCACAGCATAGATGTCCGGCACGGAGGTTTCCATCCGCTCGTTGACAGCGATGCTGCCCCGGATGCCCAGCTCAAGTCCGGCCTCTTTTGCCAGATGGGTGTCCGGCGTGACGCCGATGGCCAGCAGCACCATGTCGGAGCGCAGCGGCTCACTTTCCTCCAGCAGCGTCAGCACGGAATCTCCGTCCTGTCGAAATCCGGTGACGGTTTCACCCAACCGCAGAGTCACGCCGTGTCTGCGCATTTCCGCATGGACAAAGCTCGCCATATCCGTATCCAGCGGCGCTAATAGCTGCTTTGGACGTTGGATGATGGTGACAGAAACGCCCATTTCTGTAAGGTTTTCCGCCATTTCCAGACCGATAAAGCCGCCGCCAGCCAAAACAGCGCTTTTCGGCTTCTGATCCTCTACAAAGTGCCTAATGCGGAGGGTATCCTCCACGGTGCGCAGCGTGAAAACACGCTCACTGCTGACGCCGGAAAGCGCAGGAACCGTCGGCTTTGCGCCGGGTGCGAGGAGCAGTTTGTCATAGGTTTCCGTGTAGACCTTTCCACTATCCAATGCGTGAACGGTGACGGTTTTCTCTGTGGGATTGATCGCAGTTACTTCCTGCCGTACCCGCACATCAATGCGAAAGCGGTCCCAGAAGCTCTCCGGAGTTTGCAGTGTCAGTTCTTCTTGCTCCTTGATCACACCGCCCACATAATACGGCAGACCGCAGTTGGCATAGGACACATAGCCGCTGCGCTCGATCATGATGATCTGGGCGTGTTCATCCAAACGGCGGATGCGGGCAGCGGCAGAAGCACCGCCCGCCACACCGCCTACGATCACAACTTTCATCTTGCGTCCTCCACCATTGCGGCGATCTCCGACTTAGGCCGATAGCCGACCAATTTGGTAATGGCCTTTCCATCCTTGAATACGACAAGCATCGGGATGCTGGATACTTGAAAATGCATTGCCAGCTCCATCTGCTCGTCCACGTTGATCTTGCCCACCTTGAGCGTACCGCTTTTTTCTTCGGCAAGCTCATGCAGTACGGGAGAGAGCATTTTGCACGGTCCGCACCAGTCCGCATAGAAATCCAGCAGGACGGGCTTGTCGGAATGCAGTATCTCATTTTCAAAATTCGCAGCAGTAATTTTCAGTTCAGCCATGAGAAAGGCTCCGTTCTGTTATCTTTGTTTATTCTTTGTTTTTCAGCTTGCAAATGCCCTGCGTCATGGTTCCCATCGGACAAAACGCACACCACGTGCGGGGCTTGTAGAGCACCATAACGATCAGACCCAGCAGCAGAGAGGTCAGCATGAGGCTATAAAAGCCAAAGCTGAACTGCGCCACCCAATCAGCGACTGTACCGGCTGTATAAGTCCAGCCCCAAGGCACACGGAATGTCCAGAACAGCTTAATGGCCTCCCGCAGGGACGCAGCACCCGCAGCGACCAGATAGGTCTGGAACGCCATGTTGCCGAACATCGTCAGGAAAAAGATCAAAAAGCCGTAACGGAACCACTTGGAGGACATCCAGCGGGGCGTGGGCTTGCAGCGGGAACATTTAAGGTCTGTCCCCAGCTTGCTGAACAGTTGACCCCGTCCGCAGAGGTGGTTGCAAAAGAATTTGTTCCCGCCAAAGATGGCTAAAAGCAGCGGCAGAAGAAAATCGATCATACCCAGCCACGCGAACAGGATATTGAAAAAGCCCAGTGCAAAATAGATGATGGCATATACCCACAGGTAATCGTACCAATGCTTTGCTTTCATGCGTCAGCCCTCACTTTCACCTCAATGCAGCCGACGGGACAGAGCTTTGCGCACTTGCCGCAGCCTACGCAGCGTTCCGCCTCCACGGCGGCGTAGCAGCCGCGGCGCACCTTGACGGCCCCCAGTGGACAGGTATTTTCACACACACCGCAGGCGACACACCGCGTCTTATCTATGGCAGCCAGTTTCTTTGACAGCATAGCTTTCCTCCCTTAATCCTGCAAGGATTTGTAATAGAGCATACAGTGGCAGAACCCCTCGAAGCCCGGATCTGCAATTGGATTCTTGAACTCCTGACACATACACTTGATTGCCTCTGTGCGCTCCCTGCGGCAGGGACAGTACCCGCCGGTGCGCTTGAGTCCTTTTCTGATGGTGCTGACAATCTCCTGATCGGGATTGAGCTTGATTTTCATGTTCGTCAGCTCTTTCTTGATCGTGGCTTTATCATACCGCAGGACAAAGTCTTTTTCTGTGACGAGGTTACATT